>Ga0306921_10000120_pt1 | contig 55928 bp, 56 predicted proteins | sample sta12Cox44000080_FD_203760 | JGI IMG/M metagenome (GOLD analysis project Ga0306921, IMG submission 203760) | Lab enrichment of tropical soil microbial communities from Luquillo Experimental Forest, Puerto Rico - statoxic.12C.oxic.44.000.080 (v2)... | ecosystem: Environmental > Terrestrial >... | reverse complement strand
CGGCCTCGATGCGATCCATCCGTTCGACGAGAGCCGGCGGGTCCCCGTCTATGTCGCCAATTTCGTGCTGATGGAATACGGCACCGGCGCGATCTTCGGCTGCCCTGCGCACGATCAGCGCGACCTCGAATTCGCCCGCAAATATAGGCTGCCGGTGATCCCCGTCGTGCTGCCGCCGGGGGCAGACCCGGCGACGTTCACGATCGGCGATACCGCCTATGTCGACGACGGCACCGCATTCAATTCGGCCTTCCTTGACGGCTTGTCGGTCGCCGAGGCGAAGCGGGTTGCTGGGGGGCGGCTCGAATCACTCGGACGCGGCGAGCAGACAATCGCCTACCGGCTGCGCGACTGGGGCGTATCGCGGCAGCGATATTGGGGATGCCCGATCCCGCTGATTCATTGCCCGGCTTGCGGTATCGTGCCGGTGCCCGAGCAAGACCTCCCGGTCGAACTGCCACGCGACGTGACTTTCGAGCGGCCGGGCAATCCGCTCGATCACCATCCGACTTGGAAACATGTCGGTTGCCCGCATTGCGGCGGAGCGGCCTGCCGTGAGACGGACACGCTCGACACCTTCTTCGATTCGTCCTGGTATTTTCTGCGCTTTTGCTCGGCTCGTGCGCCCGTCGCCTTCGAACGCGAGGCGGTCGATTACTGGATGCCGGTCGATCAATATATCGGCGGCATCGAACATGCCGTGCTTCACTTGCTTTACTCACGCTTCTTCATGCGGGCGTTGACGCGGTGCGGCTATATCGGTCTCGACGAGCCGTTCGCCGGACTGTTCACCCAAGGCATGGTGTGCCACGAGACCTACCAAAGCGGGGGCGGCGAATGGCTGTTTCCGGAGGAGGTCAAGACCACAGCCGACGGCCGCCTCGTTGATGCTTCCGGCCAACCCGTCGTCGCCGGTCGGCATGAGAAGATGAGCAAATCAAAGAAGAACGTCGTCGGCCTCGATACGATCGTCGACACTTACGGGGCGGACACGGCGCGGCTTTACCTGCTCTCGGACAGTCCGCCGGAGCGAGATCTCGAATGGACCGAGACCGGGATCGAAGGGATCTGGCGCTATGTCAATCGGCTGTGGCGAATGGCAAGCGAGCCTCCCGTCGCACTGCCGCCACCGGGATCCCCGATGCCGGCGGCGCTGTCGCCGTCGCTCACCGCGATCCGCCGCACCACCCACAAAACGGTTGCCGCGGTTACTGATGATCTTGACAGATTCCGCTTCAATCGGGCGGTCGCGCGCATCCGCGAGCTCACCAATGCGCTCGAGAATCTGCCCGCCGGCGAGCCCGGTGCGGGCGAGGTGTATCGGGAGGGTCTGGAGATCTTGGCGCAATTGCTAGGCCCGATGATGCCGCATCTCGCCGAAGAAATGTGGCAGACACTCGGCGGTCACGATCTGCTCGCCGATCAGCGTTGGCCGAAAGCCGATCCGGAGTTGGCGCGCGACGAGCAAGTGACGATCGCTGTCCAGGTCAACGGCAAGCTGCGGGCGACCTTCGACATCCCTCGCGACACCGATAGCAATGCAGTCGAAAATGCCGCCCTCGCACTGCCGCAAGTGGCGCGCTGGCTTGACGGGCAACCGCCGCGCAAAGTCATCGTTGTGCCGAACCGCATCGTCAACATCGTTGCGTGAGGTCGCGTCACCGGGGAGAGGCCTCTTGACGCGACGATTTCTGGTGGCTGCCGCTCTCAGCGCGCTACTTGCTCTCACCAGCTGCGGCTGGGCCCCGCTCTACGCCGATCCCCAGACCGGGCCGGCCAGCGAAGAGCTTCGGGCAGTCCAGGTCGATCCGATTCTCGAGCGCATCGGGCAACGGCTCGAGATCGCGTTGCGCAACTCGCTCAACCCAAGTAATGAGTCTACGCTGGCGCGTTATCGGCTGAGGACCACGCTTTCCACTTCTCTCAGCAATCTCGGCATCCAGTCGCAAGGCTTGGCGACGCTCGGGAAGCTCGACGTCTTTGCGACGTACTTTCTGGTCGATATGCAAAGCGGCAATAACCTGCTCGTCAATACGCTGCACGTAGCCAACACCTTCGATCTCAATCCGAACCAGTATTCGACGATCGTCGGCGAAGACGACGCCGCGGTCCGCAGCGTCGCCGAGCTCGACCAGGAGATCATGACCCGGCTCACCTTGTTCTTCCAGCGCCGCCTTGCCGAGCAGAAGGCAAAACCGGGTTGAACCGGTCGTGAAACTGCCACCGTCGAGAATTTCTGCATTTCTGCAGCGGCCCGACCCCAACGTCCGCGCCGTACTGGTTTACGGTCCGGACGAGGGGCTCGTGCATGAGCGGGCAGGAATGCTGGCGCGCAATGTTTGTCCCGATCTGAAGGATCCGTTCCGCGTCGCCGAGTTGATCGCCGCTGCGCTCACCGCCGATCCCGCCCGTCTGGAGGATGAAGCCGCGCAATTGTGCCTCACCGGCGGACGCCGCGTGGTTCGCGTGCGCGGCGTCAGTGAGGCGCTGGCAAAGCTGTTTGCAGATTTCCTCAAGAGCTCGCCCGGCGACGCTTTTGTCGTCGTCGAAGCGGGCGAGCTGCCCGCTCGCGGGGCGCTCCGCCGGGTTTTCGAGGATGCTCCACACGCCACTGCAATCGGGTGCTATCCCGATACGCCGCTCGACCTTGCGGCGCTGATCCGCGAGACGCTTGCCGCTCATCGCGTGACCGCGAGCCGCGACGCCGGCCAGTTCCTCGTCGAGCACCTCGGCGGCGATCGTCTGCTGACCCGCTCCGAGCTCGAAAAGCTGGCCCTCTACGCCGGCGACGACGGTAGGGTCGAACTTGAGGATGCGCAGCAGTCGGTCAGCGACGCTGCAGCGCTCGAGCTCACCGATGCGGTGATGGCGGCGGCCGAGGGTGACGCCGCTCGGGTCGAGCGCGTTCTTTGCCGCGTCCTGCAGGAGGGCGAATCACCGGTCACGATAATTCGAGCATTGCTGCGCCATCTGCACCGACTGCACGCGCTCACCGCTCGGGCGGCACGAGGCATCGGCGTCGAGGAAGTCTTGCGCACCGCCCGCCCGGCGATCTTTTTCAAACAGCAAGACAATTTCAGAAGACAGCTCGCGCTGTGGAGCGAGACGCGGCTGCGACCGCAGCTCGACCGGCTCGCCAAGGCCGAACTCGATATGAAGACGACCGGCCTCCCCGCCGAAACGATCTGCCGCGAGGCGATGCTCGCAGTCGCGCAAGCCGCGCGCCCACAGCGGTGACCAGCCCCGTGTTCGTCCTGTTTTTACAGGGAATCTACAGGCGTTAACCTCCTGTCGCGAGCGACCCAGCCCGAGTTTATTTGCGTAACCCGCAATATAATTCGGCATGGCCGGGGCTCATCTGGGCTCGTCCGGCCATCCACTGTATTGTCGCCCCCAGGTTGGCGCGTTTCTGTACGCAGCCTGAACAGAGCCCGGCATGACAATTGGGGCTGACAACTCGTAAGATTTGAATACGTGCCACTCAGGCATTCGCATCGTAACAATTGCGATGTATTACCACTACATATACATTTTGTCAACTGCTGTCAGCCTGGCGACGGTAGCGAAGGCGCTCGCGGAAAGGTTAATATTCCTTGCTGGCGCCGAAACCGAGGGTCCGGCTGTCGACCCATAGGGAGGAACTCGTGGCAGTAGCGAGTCTCACCAAAATCGCCGCGGCGTCATCAGAAAGCTTCGATGCCGCAGTTCGCGAAGGGCTGGCGCGGGCAAACCGTACGCTGCGCGGGATTACCGTCTTCACGTAATCGAGCACAAGGCGAGCGTGCACAACGGGAGGATCGACGAGTACCGGGTGACGGTGGAAGTCACCTTTTATCCTTGAAAACTGAAACCCGGTGTCCCTGCGGTCAGCTGCGCAATAAGCCCAGGACCCGGTCGAGCTGATCGAGGCTCGCGTAATGGACGGTCAGGGCGCCGCCGCGCTGCTTGCGTTCGAGCGTGACGCGCAGCCCGAGACGAGTGCCCAGCTCTCGCTCGAGCGCCAGCGTGTCTGCGTCGCGAATACGCCGTCTCGGGCGCTGAATTCCCGCGCGGCGCTGGACGAGCCGCTCAGTGGCGCGGACGTTGAGCCCGCGGCGCATGACCTCTTGCGCGAGCGCCTCCGGGTCGGCGGCTGCGAGCAAAGCGCGGGCGTGGCCGGCCGAGAGGACACCGTCTTCGAGACGGCGGCGGACCGAAGCCGGTAACGACAGCAGCCGCAACGTATTGGCGACATGGCTGCGGCTCTTGCCAACGGCTTCGGCGAGACTGGCCTGCGTGCGACCGAACTCCGCGATCAACCGGCTGTAGGCTTCGGCCTCCTCCAGCGGCGACAGGTCTTCGCGCTGCAGGTTTTCCACGAGCGCGATTTCCAGCACCTCGGAATCGGCGAGCGCGCGGACGATGACCGGGACTTCGTGCATCCCGACCCGCTGCGCTGCGCGCCAGCGCCGCTCACCGGCTACAAGTTCAAAGGCCGCTCCTTCCCCGGTGAGCGACCGGACCAAGAGCGGCTGGAGGATGCCTTTCTCGCGGATCGATTGCGCCAGCGCATCGAGCTCGGCATCGGCAAAGCGCCGGCGCGGCTGGAACGCCGAAGGCCGCACGAGCTCGATCGGCACGCGCCGCTGCGCCGCCGGCTCAGCTGGCGGGCCGCTCTCGGCCTCACCGAACAGGACGGCCAGGCCGCGGCCGAGTTGCTGCCGTTTGGCCCGCTCGCTCATCGCGTCGCCGTCGCTGCGGTGCGGCGCAGCATCTCGGCGGCGAGCCGGATATAGGCCTGCGAGCCGGCGCAGCCATGGTCATAGATCAGCACCGGCTTGCCGTGCGACGGCGCCTCGGCGACGCGCACGTTGCGCGGGATCATCGTCTCGAACACTTTTGTGCCGAAATGCCCGCGCACGTCGGCGGCGACGAGATCGCAAAGGTTGTTGCGCTGGTCGTACATTGTCAGCACCACACCGTTCAGTTCGAGTCGGGGGTTGAGCGCCCGCTGCACCCGCTCGATCGTCCGCATCAGTTGCGTGAGGCCCTCGAGCGCATAGAACTCGCATTGCAGCGGCACGAGGACTGAATCGGCTGCGACCAGCGCGTTGACCGTCAGCAAATTCAGCGACGGCGGACAGTCGATCAGGACGTCGTCGTAGTCGCGCAACCAGCTGCCTATCGCGCGGCTCAGCAGGAATTCGCGTCGCTCGCGACCGGCAAGCTCAAGTTCGGCGCCAGCCAGGTCTTGCGAAGCCGAGACGATCCACAAGCGCGGTATATCCGTCGCGACGATTGCCTGTTCGAATTCGGCTTCGCCGAGGATCAGCTCATAGCTGGTCAACGCCCGCGCCTGCCGCTCGACGCCGAGGCCGGTGCTGGCATTGCCTTGCGGATCGAGATCGATCAACAACACGCGATGCCCGGCGGCCGACAGCGCCGTCGCGAGATTGATCGCGGTCGTCGTCTTGCCGACCCCACCCTTCTGGTTGGCGAGCGCGATAACGCGGGCGCGGCGCCCATCCGGCACAGCGCGCCGCCCGGCCTCAAGCCTGGCGAGGCTCACGGGTTACCTGTTGCAAGCGAAGAATGACCCCCCGCCGGTCGGACAGGCTCGGCTCGACCGACGCGCGCATTGTCCAGCGTTTGTGCGCCTCCGTCAATTCCTGCCCAAATCGCTCGCCTTTTAGGAACAAGCAGAGGGTGTGCGGCGCGATAAATCGCTCGGCCAATCCCAAGAGTTCGTCGAGCGGCGCGCATGCGCGCGCAGTCACGACATCGGCGGGATGTGGCGCGACCGCTTGGATGCGGCATGGGCGAATCGTCGCTTCGGTCCCGGTAACACGGGCCGCCTCGCGCAGAAACGCGGATTTTCGCGAATCCGCCTCGATCAGCTCGACGCCGGGAGCGCCGAGGATCGCAAGCACCAGCCCCGGCAGACCCGCGCCGCTGCCGAGATCTATGAGACTTCGAGCCGCTTCCGGAATTAGAGGATAGAGTTGCGCCGAATCGAGGATGTGCCGCCGCCACAGATCGGCGATCGTGGCGCGGCCGACAAGGTTGATCCGCGCCGACCACAGGATCAGCAGGTCGGCATAGGCCTCAAGCCGGGCGAGTGTTTCACGTGAAACAGGAAAGACCCGCGCAAAGCCCTGCGGCCCGAGCGGAGCCTCATGCGGCACGACGCTTCACATGCTTCAACAAAGCCACGAGCGCTGCCGGAGTGACGCCGGAGACCCTTGCCGCAGCGCCGAGCGTCGCCGGACGCGCGGCCACGAGCTTGTCGCGAATTTCGCGAGAGAGGCTCCCGACCCCCTCATAATCAAGGTCCGAAGGCAGCAATAGCGACTCGTCGCGCCGGAAGGACGCGATGTCGCGCTGCTGGCGTTCGAGATATCCGGCATAGCGTGCGTCGATTTCGAGCTGCTCGGCAATTCCCGGCGCCAGCGAGCCGAGCTCGGGCCACACCTCAGCGAGGCGCACGAGATCGATGCCGGGATGAGCCAACAGTTCGACGGCGCTGCGGGCAATCCCGTCTTCGTTGACGGAGATCCCGCGACGCTTCAATGCCGGCGGCGTCATCCGCAGCTCTGCCAGCCGGCAACGCGCTTGCCGGAGACCCGCCATTTTGACCGCGAAGCGCCGTTCGCGCTCGCCGCCGACACAACCCACGCGATTCCCGATCGGTGTCAGCCGCTGGTCGGCATTGTCCGCCCGCAAAGTCAGCCGATATTCGGCGCGCGAGGTGAACATTCGGTAGGGCTCGGTGGTGCCGCGGGTGACGAGATCGTCGACCAGAACGCCGATATAGGCGTCGGCGCGGTCGAGCACGAGCGGCTCGGCCCCCGAGGCGGTGAGCGCCGCATTGAGGCCGGCGATGAGGCCTTGCGCCGCAGCCTCTTCATATCCGGTCGTACCGTTGATCTGTCCCGCCAGGAAAAGCCCGGTAATTCGGCGCGTCTCGAGGGTCGGATGGAGTTCCCGCGGATCGACGAAATCGTATTCGATCGCATACCCCGGACGGCGCATCGACGCGCGTTCGAGCCCCGGAATCGTTCGCAGCATCGCCTTCTGCACCTCGCGCGGTAGCGACGTCGAGATGCCGTTCGGGTAGATCGTGTCGTCGTCGAGCCCCTCCGGCTCGAGAAAGATCTGATGCCGATCGCGCTCCGCGAAACGCACGATCTTGTCCTCGATCGACGGGCAATAGCGCGGGCCGATGCTGGTGATCTGTCCCGAATACATCGGCGAGCGCTCAAGATTGGCGCGGATCACCGCATGCGTCGCCGGGGTCGTCGTCGTGATGTGGCAGACGACCTGCGGCGTCTCAATGCGCTCGGTCATGAACGAGAAGGGCGGCGGTGGATCATCACCGGGCTGCAAATCGAGCCCCTCCCAGTCGATCGTGCGTCCGTCGAGCCGCGGCGGCGTGCCGGTCTTGAGGCGCCCGAGCGCGAAGCCGCAGCGGGCTAGGGTTTGCGACAGGCCGACGGAAGGCTGCTCGCCGACCCGACCGGCGGGGATCTTCTCCTCTCCGATATGGATGAGGCCGTTGAGGAACGTGCCAGTCGTCAGGACGACGCGGCCCGCCGCGATCCTCCGGCCATCGCCGAGGGCGAGCCCACACACATGGCCCTGGGCACCGAGTAGCAAATCTTCGGCAGCGCCCTCGACGATCTCAAGCCCGGGGGTCTCTGCCAAAAGCTCACCGATCGCGCGGCGATAGAGCTTGCGGTCCGCCTGTGCCCGCGGTCCGCGCACTGCCGCGCCCTTGCTGCGGTTCAGGACGCGGAACTGGATCCCCGCCTGGTCGGTGGCCCGGCCCATGATGCCGTCGAGTGCATCGATCTCGCGCACGAGATGACCCTTGCCGAGCCCGCCGATCGCCGGGTTGCACGACATCTCGCCGATCGTTGCACGCTTATGCGTCAACAGCAGCGCGCGCGCGCCGACTCGCGCAGCAGCAGCCGCCGCTTCGCACCCGGCATGCCCGCCGCCAACCACAATCACGTCATATGATCCGAGAGCCTTACTCATGGCGGCGAAATGTATGGAGCGCGCTCCGGTCTGTCGAGGTTTCACGTGAAACATCACTTGCGGAGCGCTGGATAGAGATCGAGCCACTCCGGGTTTAGCTCTTCGATCAGCCTGATTTTCCAATCACGCCGCCATTTCTTGAGCTCCTTTTCCCGCGCAATCGCTTCTGTCGGATCTTCATAAGCTTCGAGTCATGCCAGCCGAGCGACACCGTATTGAGCGGTGAAACCCGGCACGCTCCGCGTCTTGTGGCCTATAAGGTCACCTGTCACGCCGAGATAGAGTGTCCCGTGCCTCTGGCGAGCAAGCAGATAGACATAGAACGGCAACAGCGGTGCCCCAATTGTTTGGTCATTCCGGGACGGCCCGCTAGGGCCGGGCTCGGAACCTATGAACACGGACCTCTCAACAGAACATCCGAAGTATCTGTTAAAAAGGGTTAAGCCTGTGTTCACGGGCCCCGGGCTCGCGGCGTCGCCGCGTCCCGGAATGACATTTATAGCGAACTGTTTTACTTCCCGATGCAGAAGTCGCGGAAGATGACGTCAAGGAGATCTTCGACGTCGACGGCGCCGGTGACGCGGCCGAGGCTGCGCAACGCCAGACGCAGGTCTTCGGCGCGCAACTCGGGGAGGAGAGCGGAAATGGAGCGGCGCAGTGCCAAGACCGTTTCTTCTAGAGCCTGGCGGTGCCGTGTCCGCGTCAGGACCGGTGCCTCGATGCGGTAGCTTTGCGCCACCCGTTCACCGAGCACTGCCAACAAGCGGTCCACGCCCACGCCCGTCAAAGCCGAGACCGGCACCGTTTCTTGCGGAAGCGCCAGCCTCTCGTCGTCATGGCCGGGCGTGTCCCGTGGGCCTTCAGCCCACGGACTGGTTCCGTGGGCATCCACGCCTTCGCCTCCGTCGGTGAGGTCCGTTATGGCCCCTTGCATGCCCGGATCAAGTCCGGGCATGACGGAGTTTGCTCGGCCCCGCGGCGATTGAGCGCGCGGCGGCAGCAAATCGATCTTGTTGGCGATGAGAATCGTGTCAGGCCCGGGCCACGCCGCCGCGTCGGCAGCCTCGGTAGGATGATTGGCGTCGAAAACGAAGAGGCGGATCTCGGCTGCTTCGGCTCGCTGTATGGCGCGACGCTTTCCCTCCTCTTCAATCTCGTCGCCGCTGTCGCGCAGCCCCGCTGTGTCGGCAAGGACGACCGGATAGCCCTCCAAATCGATGGCGACCTCGATAATGTCGCGCGTGGTGCCGGCGATCGGCGAGGTAATGGCCGCTTCGCGGCGAGCTATCCTGTTGAGAAGACTGGACTTTCCGGCGTTTGGCGGGCCGACGATCGCGACCATGATGCCGTCGCGCAATCTTTCGCCGCGATGCCCATCGGTGAGATGGCGTTCGATCTCGGCGACGAGTTCCTCTGTCTCTCCGAGGATGCGACTGTCGATCTCCGCCGGCAGATCCTCATCGGGAAAATCGATCGCCGCTTCGAGATGGGCGAGAATTCGGGTCAGGCGATCGCGCCAGCCGTAATAGAGGCCGCCGAGTTCGCCGTCGAGCTGGCGCAGCGCCTGGCGACGCTGCGCCTCCGTCTCGGCCGCGGCAAGATCGGCGATGGCCTCGGCCTGCAGCAGATCGAGCTTGCCGTTGAGAAAGGCACGGCGCGTAAACTCGCCGGGCTCGGCGAGCCGCATCCCGAGCCGGCCCAGCACGCGCATGACGGCGCCCAGCACGGCGCGGCTGCCGTGCACATGAAACTCGGCAACATCCTCTCCCGTCGCGCTCCGCGGCGCCGGGAACCATAATACCAACCCGTCGTCGAGATGCTCTCCGGTCTCTGGGTCGAGCAACCGCGCGCGCCGCGCCGAGCGCGGTGGCGGCAGCTTGCCGGCAAGCAGAGAGACTGCCCGTGCCGCCTCCGGACCGCTGACACGGATTATGGCGATGGCGGCCCGTCCAGCCGCCGTCGCCGGGGCGAAAATCGCGCCTGAAGGAGCCGCGCCGGCCCTCAGTGTTTCGGGGGCAACTGCTCGGGTTGCAGCATCAGCCGTCCGACCCGCCCGCCATTTTTGACATGCGTCTCCAGGATCTCGTCGATGTCCTGTTGGGATTCGTAGCGGTACCACACACCCTCGGGGTAAATCACCATGTTAGGGCCGAACTCGCAGCGGTCGAGACAACCCGAAGCGTTGCAGCGGATGCTCTCGATGCCCAGCTGCCGCGCCTTCTCGCGCATATAACCGCGCAGCTTGTCGACGCCCCCAGCTTCCGTGGCGCGGGCGCTGCAGCAGCCGCGCGGGTGGCCGTCCGGACGCACATTAGTGCACATGAAGATGTGCCGCGCGTAAAAGAGCCGGGGATCGGTGGGTGCATCTGCCATTCGAAAATCTCCTTGTTGATTGATTTGGCGGAGCGAGTGACGCGATCCACCGTTCTCGGTCTAAGATGCAAAAGACAGCCTAATCCGTCGAGCCCTCCGGCGGCAATGCTGCTATGAGAGCACCGGGAGCCCACATGGAACGCAACCGCCTCGACCAAGAGACGAGCCCCTACCTGCTCCAGCACAAGGACAATCCCGTCCATTGGCAGCCCTGGAGCGCCGAGACTCGCGCCGCAGCCAAGGCCGCCGACAAGCCGATCCTGTTATCAATCGGCTACGCTGCGTGCCACTGGTGCCATGTGATGGCGCACGAAAGCTTCGAAGACCCGCAGATCGCTGCGCGAATGAACGATCTCTTCATCAACATCAAGGTCGATCGCGAGGAGCGCCCGGACCTCGATGCGATCTACCAGCATGCGCTCGCACTGATGGGGGAGCAAGGCGGCTGGCCGCTGACGATGTTCCTGACGCCCGATGGCGAGCCGTTCTGGGGTGGAACCTATTTCCCGCCCGAGCAGCGCTGGGGGCGGCCCGGCTTCACGCAGGTGCTGGAGGCAATGAGCGACGCCTATGCGCGCGACCGCGACAACGTCGCGAAGAACGTCGTGGCGCTGCGCGAGGCTTTGCAACGGCTCGCAAAGCCGGAGGCTGGCAGTCACATTACCTCGGAACAGGCCGACCGCATCGCCGAACGGCTGTTGCGCGAAGTCGACCAGCTTCATGGCGGGATCGGCACGGCGCCCAAATTCCCCCAGACCGGTGTTCTTGTGTTGTTCTGGAGAGCCTGGAAACGCACCGGTCAGAGGCCTTATCGCGACGCGGTTCTCAAGGCGCTCGATGCGATGTGCCAAGGCGGCATCTACGATCATCTCGGCGGTGGTTTCGCTCGGTATTCGACCGACGCGCGTTGGTTGGTGCCGCATTTCGAGAAGATGCTCTACGACAATGCCGAACTCGTCGAGCTAATGACGCTCGTCTGGCAAGAAACCAAGAGCCAGCTCTATCGCCAGCGGGTCGATGAAACCCTCGGCTGGGTCGGGCGCGAGATGCTGACCCCTGGGGGCGGATTTGCCAGCAGCCTCGACGCCGACAGCGAGCATGAGGAAGGTAAATTCTACGTCTGGTCCGAAGCCGAAATCGATGCCGTCCTCGGCGACCGCGCCAAGCTGTTCAAGCGTTTCTACGACATCGGCCCGGGAGGCAATTGGGATGGAAAGACCATCCTCAACCGCTCGAGCTCGCCGGAATTGGCCGACGAGGCCACCGAGCGGGAGCTGGCGGCCTGTCGTGCGCTGCTGCTGGGAGTCCGCGAGGAGCGGGTCCGGCCGGGCTGGGACGACAAGGTGCTGGCCGACTGGAACGGGTTGATGATCGCGGCGATGGCGGTTGCCGGTACCGTGTTCGAGCGACCCGCCTGGATCGAGTCAGCTCGCGGCGCATTTGATTTCATCCGCACTCAGATGACGATGCCCGACGGCCGCCTCCTTCACAGCTGGCGCGCCGGCAACGCACGCCACCCGGCGAGCGTCGACGATTATGCCAACCTTTGCCGGGCGGCACTTGGGTTGCACGAAGCAACGGGCGAGGCGCATTTCCTGAAGCAAGCCCGGGAGTGGGTTGCGATCCTCGATCGCCATTATTGGGATGACGCAGGAGGTGGTTATTTCTTTGCCGCGAGAGACACCGAGGGGCTGATCGCGCGCGCCAAGACTGCCGCCGATTCCGCCGTTCCTGCCGGCAATGGCACTTTGGTCGGAGTCATGACGCGCCTTGCGGTGCTGACCGGCGACGAAGCCTATCGTGGACGCGCCGAGCAGATCATCAAAACCTTTTCCGGCGAGATCTCGCGCAATTTCTTCCCGCTCGCGACCCTCCTCAATAGTGCCGAGCTGTTCGAAAAACCATTGCAGATCGTCGTGGTCGGTGACGGTGGGGACGTGGCGTTGCGATCATTGCTTCGCGCCGCCTACGGGAGCTCGCTGCCGAACGGGATAGTCCTCACGCTCGCGCCGGGCGGCTCGCTCCCCGCCGGTCACCCGGCCTCCGGCAAGGGTCTCGTCGACGGAAAACCGGCCGCTTACGTCTGCCAGGGGCCGGTTTGTTCTCTACCGATCACCGACGCTCAGACTTTGCTCGAAACTCTCGCCCGAGTGCGCTAGCGTCCGCTCCTCCCCAAAACAGAGGAGAAGGCTATGGCGCACGCAATTCGTTTTGAGAAGGCCGGCGGCCCCGATGTCTTGTCTTGGCAACAGGTCGAAGTCAGCCGGCCAGGGGAAGGTCAAGTCCGCCTCCGCCATACGGCGGTCGGGCTCAACTATATCGATACCTACCACCGCAGCGGCCTCTATCAATTGCCGATGCCAAGCGGGCTCGGCTCGGAAGGGGCGGGTGTCGTTGAAGAAGTCGGCCCGGGTGTCGCCGGTCTATCCCGGGGCGACCGTGTTGCCTATGCCGGCGGTCCGATCGGCGCCTATGCCGACGAGCGGGTCATGCCGGCCGAGCGGCTTGTTCCCGTGCCGGCCGGTATCACCGACCAACAAGCCGCCGCGATGATGCTGAAAGGCATGACGGCGTGGTACCTCGTTCGTCGCACCCATCAGGTAAAGCGCGGGGAGACGATCATGATCCACGCCGCAGCGGGCGGAGTGGGGCTCATCGTCAGCCAATGGACAAAACACCTCGGCGCCACCGTGATCGGTACCGTCGGTGACGAAGAAAAGGCCACTCTCGCCAAGAGAAACGGCTGCGACCACCCGATCCTTTACAAGCGCGAGGATTTCGTCGCCCGAGTGAACGAGCTGACACAAGGCAAGAAGCTGCCGGTCGTCTATGATTCGGTCGGCAAGGACACGTTCTACAAATCGCTCGATTGCTTGGCGCCGCTCGGATTGATGGTGTCGTTCGGACAATCTTCGGGGGCGATCGGAGCGGTCGACATCGGCATCCTCTCTGCCAAGGGCTCGCTGTTCCTGACCCGGCCGACCTTGAACACCTACACCGCGAGCCGAGAGGATCTGCTGACCGCCGCCCGCGAACTTTTCGAGGTTGTGCAGAGCGGAGCAGTCAAGATCGCGGTCAACCAGACATATCCGCTGCGTGAGGCGGCGCGGGCCCATCGCGACCTCGAAGGCCGCCGAACCACCGGCTCCACCGTGCTAACGGTTTAGCGCCCCTCCATCTCTCTTCTCGTCGTCTCGGCGGCGGCCGGGTATCCACGGTTACGGTTAGCCCTGGGTTCCCGGCCAGAGCCTGTTCTCAGGCCGCGCGAAGCGCGGACTCGTGGGCCCGAGACGACGATAATGGCGGGTCAAGTATTCATGGCGTCGAAGAAATCGGCGTTGCTTTTCGATTCCTTGAGCTTGTTGATCAGGAATTCGAGCCCGTCGATGGTCCCCATCGGGGTCAGGACACGGCGCAGCACCCACATTTTTGACAACACGCCCCGATCGACGAGCAATTCCTCCTTCCGGGTGCCGGATTTGGTGATGTCGATCGACGGAAAAGTGCGCTTGTCGGCGACCTTGCGGTCGAGCACGATTTCCGAGTTGCCAGTCCCTTTGAACTCCTCGAAGATTACCTCGTCCATGCGTGAGCCGGTGTCGATCAGCGCGGTCGCGATAATCGTCAACGACCCCCCCTCCTCGATATTGCGCGCGGCACCAAAGAAGCGCTTCGGCCGCTGCAGCGCGTTGGCGTCGACGCCGCCGGTCAACACCTTTCCGGAAGAAGGGACCACGGTGTTGTAGGCGCGAGCCAGGCGAGTAATAGAGTCGAGGAGGATTACGACGTCGCGCTTGTGCTCGACCAGGCGCTTGGCCTTCTCGATCACCATCTCGGCGACCTGGACATGCCGTTGCGCGGGTTCGTCGAAGGTCGAGCTGATGACTTCACCGTGCACCGAGCGGGCCATGTCAGTGACCTCTTCCGGCCGCTCGTCGATCAGCAGCACGATCAGATAGACTTCGGGGTGATTCGCGGCGACTGCATGAGCGATGTTCTGAAGCATCACTGTCTTGCCGGCCCGCGGCGGCGACACGATGATCGCGCGCTGACCCTTGCCGAGCGGCGTGATCAGGTCGATGACCCGGGTCGTCAAATCCTTGCGGGTCGGGTCGTCGAATTCGAGCTGGATCTTCTCTTCAGGATAGAGCGGCGTCAGGTTGTCGAAATTGATGCGCTGACGCAGGCGATCGGGCTCGTCGAAATTGATCGAGTTCACCTTTAGCAGTGCGAAATAGCGCTCGCCATCGCGCGGTGAACGGATCTGGCCCTCTACCGTATCGCCAGTCCGCAGACCAAAGCGCCGCACTTGGCTCGGACTGACATAGATATCATCCGGGCCTGGCAAGTAATTTGCTTCCGGCGATCGTAGGAATCCGAACCCGTCGGACAACACTTCGAGGACACCGTCGCCCGAAATCGGCACATCGTTTTCGGCAAGCTGTTTGAGGATTGCGAACAGCATATCCTGCTTGCGCAGTGACGATGCATTTTCAATCTCCAGCTCTTCGGCGAACGCCAAGAGTTCTGCCGGAGTTTTACGCTTCAATTCCTGTAGATTCATCGAGGGGCGCGTTGATATGAGGATAAGGGCCGCCTGTCGAGAAACCCCGCCGAAATTTCCAGCGAGAAGGGGTTCAGGCGAGGATTATCCGGGATTTGCAGAGGAAGCCGGTAACCGGCACAGCAATCCCTTCACCGGACTGAGATAAGCTAGTCAAATGAGTTTGCAAGATCTTTGCGCGCCAACAAAGCAAAAAAAGATGCGGGTTAAAATGGTTTAACCACAACGAGCACAACGATCGCGACCAGCGCAATCGTCGGCAGTTCGTTGACCAAGCGGAAAAAGCGCGACGAATGCCGATTGCGGTCATCCGCGAAAGCACGCCGCCAGCGCATCAGCGCATGACTGTAAACCAGCAATGCCACGACTAACGCCAGCTTTGCCCAAATCCAGCCGCGATGCCAGTGGACGACCCCCGGGGTGGCAGCAAGTAACGAACCAAACACCAATGTTGCGAGCATCCCCGGATTGATAATGCCTCGCTGCAGCCGTCGTTCCATGATTTTGAAGGTCTCAGACTGATCGGAGCCAATCGCCGCCATCGCGTGGTATACAAATAACCGCGGGAGATACAGCAAACCTGCCATCCACGCGATCACCGCGAGGATATGCACGGATTTGATCCAGGGATAGGCGGCGGCCAGCGAGCCGATCAACCACCGCCTCCGGATGCACGGCGAACCAGACCAGCCAACGCTTGGATGAAGCTTGGCTCTGTCCCGACAGTCGGAACCCGGTGATAGCCGGGCACGCCCGAAGCTTCGGCGAGACGGCGATAATCGAGATCGAGTTCGACGAGGGTCTCGGAGTGCTCGGAGACAAACGAGATCGGCGCAACGACAACCGGCACCCCGTCACTGCCGGCTCGGTGAATCTCGTCTTCGGTGGCCGGGCCGATCCACTCTAACGGTCCGACACGGCTCTGATAACACACGCACCAGTCGAGCCCAGCCCGGTCAAGGGTGCCGATTACCGCCGCCGCAGTCGATTCGATCTGGCCTTGATACGGATCGCCACTGCGTACGATCTTCTTCGGTAGGCCATGCGCCGTCAGCAGTAGCCGCGGCGGCCGGTCCCCACCGGAAGCAGCCAAATCCAACGCTGGCCGAATCAGCCCGGCCAACGCCACGATAAAACCCTCCTCCACCGGATAGCAACGGACCGAGCGCACCGGACAATCGAGACCATATTGCGCTGCTGCGCTCTTCCACGCAGCGAGTGAGGAGGCCGTCGTGGTCGTCGAGAATTGCGGGTAGAGCGGCAGGCAGACGATTTCGTCGGGCCCCCAATCCACCACGTGGCGCGCAGTTTCCGTGCTCGTCGGATGCCAATAACGCATCGCGACAAAACAACGATGCTCCGGCTCAAGCGCGGCTTCGAGCGCCCGCGCTTGCGCCTCGGTGTTGGTGAGCAGGGGCGAGCTGCCGCCCAGGTGCCGGTAGATATCCCGCGCCACACGGGCCCGCTGGCGCGCAATCAACCTCGCCAATGGCAGCCGCAGAAAAACGGGCAGTCGGATAATCGCCGGGTCGCTGAACACGTTGTACAGGAAAGGTCGAACGGCTTCCGGCGAATCCGGACCACCGAGATTCATCAGCACGACCGCAGTGCGCGCCATGTCAAGCGTCGATTGGTTCAGCGAGCAAGCGGGCGAGAGTAGCGACGTTTTCGGGCGGTGTGTCCGGCAACACGCCATGCCCGAGATTGAAGACGTAAGGGCCTCCGCCGAGCTGTTGCCGGAGCTCCCGGAGCGCCGCCTCGAGAGCCGCACCGCCCGCGATCAGCAGGACGGGATCGAGATTCCCTTGCACTGTTCCGTGAGATTGCAAGCAGTCGCGGGCATAACCTGCGGGGACTGTGGTATCGATTGCAATCCCGTTGACCCCGGTCTCTCGGAGGTAGCGCTCGTAGAGAAGACCGGCGCCGCGCGGGAAGCCGACGATCGGATAATCGTGAAATCGATCTTTCAGCGCCGAAACGATACGCTTCGTCGGGTCTATCACCCACTGCGCAAAGGCCGGCTCCGGCAGGATCCCCGCCCAGCTGTCAAATAGCTGCACGAGTTCCGCGCCAGCCTCGATTTGGCCGGCGAGATGGGTGATCGTGCCTTCGATGAGCATTTCAATCAGCCCGTTGAAACCGGCCGGATCACCATAGGCCCAGGTCTTGATCCGGCGAAAATCCCGGCTCACCCCGCCTTCGACCATGTAGGTCGCCACCGTCCAAGGCGAACCGGCGAAACCGATGACGACGGTCTGCGGACCAACCGTGCCGCGCACCCGGTGAACTGTTTCGAGCACGGGTTCGAGCCTCGATGAGACGCCCTTGAGATCAAGGTGTGCCATTCCTGCATTGTTCTCGATCCGGTCGAGCAGCGGCCCTTCACCCTCGTGAAAAGCAAGCTTTTGCCCTAGCGCGTACGGCAGCAACAGGATGTCGGAGAACAGGATCGCCCCGTCCATCTCGAATCGTCGAACCGGCTGCAATGTCAGCTCCGCGGCTAACGCCGGGGTTAGACATAGCTCGACAAAATCCCGTGCTCTGGCGCGTATCTGACGATACTCGGGCAAGTAACGCCCAGCCTGCCGCATTAGCCACCATGGGGGTCGCGGCAACGTTTCCCCCATGAATGCGCGCAACAGGGATTTTGTCGGGCCGGTCGGCATTTGTCGATTTTTCCCAATCTTATCTAAGTACTCTTAAGGAGGTGGTGAGTTGAAGATCGTTGTGGATACCGGGGATTGAAAGCTGTCCCCAAACACGATCACCGCACTTCGATGCCGGGACCGGTCGAGGTGTTGTTGTGCACAAAGATAGGGCCTTTTGCGCTCCGATTTGGCAAAGATATGCCTGTGAATGAAAGGAAAAGCGTGGACATATGTAGGGATGGCTCATTCGGTCCCGGATTTTCACAGCCGGGGGCCGGATCGGTCCCGAGGTGGCAAAATGGATCGATATCGAAGAGAAATCGGGGACGGTTCCAGCGGCCAACGGCGGCGCGCTTGGCTTTCCGGAACAATCACCAAATAACCCACAGAGAAGGACGGATAACGGGGCTGCTGTTGGCGAGGCCGGAGTGACGCGGTTTCATCTTCACCTGGTTTCGGATTCCACTGGAGAAACCGTGCACTCGGTGGCACGGGCTTGCCTGGTGCAATTCGATGACGCTCAGGCGGTCGAGCATGTCTGGAGCATGGTCCGCACTCGCAGCCAGATCGACCGCGTCATCGTCGGGGTCGAGGCCAACCCCGGACTGGTTCTCTTTACGCTCGTCAACGACGCGCTTCGCCAGCTGCTGCAAGAGGGCTGTCGCCGATTACAGGTACAGGCGATCCCCGTTCTCGATCCGATTATCGGCGCGCTGGCCTCCTATCTCGATCGCAAGAGCCGCGGCGTGCCGGGCAAGCAGCATCTTCTCGACAGCGAGTATTTTAGACGCATCGACGCGATGACTTTTGCCCTCAATCATGATGACGGGCAATCGAGCTGGGGTCTCAACGACGCTGATGTCTGCCTTGTTGGTGTCTCGCGCACCTCGAAGACACCGACCTGCCTTTATCTCGCCAATCGAGGCATCAAAGCCGCAAATGTGCCCTTTGTCCCCGGAGTGCCGTTGCCGTCGGAGCTGATCGGCGCCAGCCATCCCTTGATCGTCGGCCTGACGAACGATCCGGAGCGGTTGATCCAGCTGCGCCGGAACCGTTTGGACCTGCTGCATCACGACGCACAGACCGAGTATACGGATATCGAGGCAGTGCGCGACGAAGTGCGCGAGGCTCGGCGTGTGTTCGTGCGGTTGCATTGGCCCGTCATCGACGTGACGCGACGCTCGATCGAGGAAACGGCGGCGGCGATTATGAAATTGCTGGCGCAGCGTCACAGTGTGGATGACTAGCGGTCTGATACTCGCCTCGGCGAGCGTGGCGCGAGCCCGAATGCTTGAAGCCGCCGGTCTTGAGGTTCGGATCGAGCCGGCTGGGATTGATGAGCGCGCGCTGAAGCGAGCTTTCCGCGAAGAAGGCCGTGACGCGCCCTGCTGTGCGCTGGGTCTTGCCGAGGCCAAGGCACGATGCGTGGCTACGCGTGACAATTGCCCTCTCGTGGTCGGTGCCGATCAGATCCTGGTCTGCGGCGACCTTTGGTTCGATAAGCCTTCGGATCTCGACGAAGCTCGCGTCCAGCTCAAGACTTTGCGCGGTCGCACGCATGAGCTCGTGACCGCGGCCTGTGCGGTTCAGGCTGGAGCGCGCTTGTGGCATACGGTGAGCCGGCCACAGCTGAAAATGCGGGAATTCAGTAACCAGTACCTTGACGATTATATCGCAGCCGAAGGCGTGGGGATTCTCGGCTCGGTCGGCGCCTATCGGCTCGAAGGCAGAGGCGTGCAGCTGTTTGAGGACATCGAAGGAGATCACTTTGCGATCCTCGGGCTTCCACTTCTGGAACTTCTCGCCTTCCTGCGAGGTCGCGGCGAAATCCTCACATAGCCGACCGCGATGAAAATCACCGGCACAACCCGCGTGGCGGGGATCATGGGCTGGCCGGTGGCTCACTCGCGGTCGCCGTTGCTCCATGGCTTCTGGCTCAAACAGACCGGGATCGATGGTGCCTATGTGCCGCTGCCGGTGAGGCCTGGCGATATCGCAGAGGCGCTACGGGCGCTTCCGATCCTTGGGTTTCGCGGTTGCAATCTGACGATTCCGCACAAGCAACTGGCGCTCTCGGTCGTCGATCGCATCGAGCCCTTGGCGCGGCGCATCGGCGCCGTCAACACGATCATTGTGGCGCCAGACGGGAAACTCGAGGCGCGGAATACGGATGCCTACGGCTTTCGCGAGAACCTGCAAGAGCGCGCGCCGGATTGGGATCCGGCATCCGGTCCAGCGGTGGTCCTCGGCGCGGGTGGCTCGGCGCGAGCGGTCGTGGCGGCGCTCGCCGACGCCGGCGTCGCCGAGATCCGAATCGTCAACCGCACGGCCTCGCGCGCCGAGGCGCTGGCGCATGACCTTGCATCATTGGCAACGCGGATCTCGGTTCATCGCTGGAGCGAAGCCAACTTGTTACAACGCGATGCTGGCCTTCTCGTTAACACCACGAGCCTCGGCATGACCGGAGAGCCGCCGCTCGTCCTCGATATATCGGATCTGCCGCAGTCGGCGCCGGTTGTCGACATCGTCTACGTGCCGCTCGAAACCGGACTTCTCGCCGCCGCTCGTAAACGTGGGCACTCGATCGTCGACGGCCTCGGCATGCTGCTCCATCAGGGTCGGCCGGGATTTGAGGCTTGGTTCGGCGCGTCGGTTCGGGTCACGGCCGAGCTGCGGGCGGCAATCGTTGCGAGCTTGGGTTCACCGCATTGATCGTTCTTGGTCTCACCGGATCCATCGGCATGGGCAAGAGTACGGCAGCAGCGATGTTGCGTGGCTTCGGCGTGCCGTTATTCGACGCCGATCGAGTGGTCCATGCTCTACTCGCGCCCGCCGGCAAGGGGGTTCTGCCCGTTTCCGAGGCGTTTTGCGGGGTCCAGACCGGGACCGGCGGGATCGACCGAACTCTCCTCGGCCAGCGAGTCTTCGCGGACGCTGCAGCGCTTTCCCGGCTCGAGAGGATTCTACACCCAATGGTTGCTGCCGAGGAAAGGCGGTTTCTTGCGGGCGCGCGCGCCCGTCACGTGCGGCTCGTGGTGTTGGATATACCTCTTTTGTTCGAAACCGGCGCCGAGCGCCGATGCGATTACGTGTTGGTCGTTTCGGCTCCTGCATTGCTGCAGCGGCAGCGCGTGTTGCAGCGCCGGGGGATGAGCGAGATTCGCTTGGCTGCCATCCTGCGAAAGCAGATGCCAGATCGCGAGAAGCGGCGGCGGGCCGACTTTGTCGTACCGACCGGGCTTGGCCGGGGTCTGACGTTGCGCCATCTACGGGCGATCGTCAGACTCCTCCGGAGAGACGGGCTCTGCTGTGCCGGTGGGTACCGGTGCCGCGGCTGTCGGCGACGTATGAGACCCTAATGCGCGAGATCGTGCTCGATACGGAAACGACCGGGTTAGACCCCGCGGAAGGTCACCGGATCGTCGAAATCGCCTGTATCGAACTCATGCATCATGTTCCATCCGGTCGGAAGTTCCATCGGTACGTCAATCCCGAGCGCAGCATGCCCGAGGATGCGCTCGCGGTGCACGGCATTACCGCTGAATTTCTCGCGAGCCAGCCGCGCTTTGGCGCTGTCGTCGACGAGTTGTTGGCCTTTATCGGGTCCGATCGGTTGGTGATCCACAACGCCGACTTCGATCTCGCTTTTTTGAACGCCGAGCTCGACCGACTTGAGCGAGCTCCGATCGATTGCGCTTTCATTGATACGTTGGGTCTGGCGCGGGTGAGATTTCCTGGTGCGCCGGCGAACCTCGACGCGCTCTGCCGGCGCTTTGGTATCGACCTATCGAATCGTGTCCAGCACGGGGCCGAAATCGATTGCGGGTTGCTTGCCGCCGTTTATCTCGAATTGCTCGGCGGCCGCCAGCCGGCTCTGGATTTCGCGGCACCAACTAATGAGGTGGTTGCTGGCGAGCGGATTTTGCGGCCGCCACGCCCGCATGCGCCCTCAGCGGAAGAGCTCATCGCCCACCAGATAATGCTGCAGACGATCACTGAACCGATTTGGCTCATGGACGGATAACGCTAAGCGATTATGTTGCCGGCGAGGACGTGGCCTGAGCTTCGGCTTGGTGACGTTGCAGGAGTTCCGCGAAGTCGATCGGGTTGATCATCAGCGGGGGGAAACCGCCGTCGCGCGTAGCGTTCGCGATGATCGCCCGCGCGAAAGGGAACGCGATCCTTGGTGTCTCGATCAGAATCAGCGGAGCCAGCATCTCCGCCGGGGTGTTCTTAATCGTCACGACGGTTCCGTAGGCGAGTTCGACGAGGAATACCGGCTCATCCTGTGCGCGCGCGGTGGCGTTGATCGTCAGAATGACCTCGAAAACGTCGGGCGCGAGGTTCTGCGCCTTGACATCGACGTTGATATCTACCGAGGGCTGGGTCGTCGGCTGGATCAGGCTCTGCGGCGCTCTCGGGTTCTCGAAGGAAAAGTCCTTGACGTACTGCGCATTGATAATCAGCTGCTGCGCTCCGCCCGGAGCTGCCGGCGGCATGTCGGTCTGGCCGTTCCCTTTTGCTTCGTCCGCCATGACTGCCTCCTGACGACCTGAGCGTGCTGGCTAACACGGATCGGGAAAAATGCTCAACGGTCCGCCGCCGTTAGCCATGATCACCCGAGAAAATCAGTTCCGGCTCGGGGTCAGGTCGGGTCGGGTCGATCCGCAGCACCGTCCCATTTGGCACCGTCAGCCCGGCCAAAGCGCGGATGAAGCCCCAATGCGTAACCACCGCGGTTTCCAACGATGCTTCGGTCGAAATCCGTTGCCTGAAAATCTGCGAACGCCGCCAAATAGCCTCCTCTGTTTCCTCTGTCTTGGGCCACCAGGGGTCATCGAGGTGATCGAACCCGACCGACGGCCAGCGGTGAACCGATGTCGCAGGTAAAACAGAAACGTTCGGCGATTAGGGTCTCGACGGTAATCGGCAAGCCCAGTTGGTCAGCGATTATCCCGGCGGTTTCGAGGGCTCGTGTATATGGGCTAGAGATCAACCGGCCGAGGCCGAAGGGGCGCAATATGCTAGCGACGGCCTGCGCCTGGTGGCGACCATAATCGGTGAGATCCGGGTCTCTGACACCGGGATCGCGCCGGGTGGCGGAAAAAACACGGTTAAATTCGGTCTGGCCGTGGCGAATCAAAATCACTCGAATTCTTTCATGTAGCGACCGGCAGCAATGTGAAGACCATACACGTTTCCAATAACCTCGAACCGGCTTGTCGTCGTGACATCAGGTCCCCATGTAGTCAAGAATGGGACTGTCGGCCGGTGCGCCGGCTGTTTTCCTACGACGGCAGGGTGCGCGAAGAGATGGGTGATTTTCAGCAATACTTCGACATCATCCTGTTCGCAATGGTTGCTGGATTTCTCGTCTTGCGCCTGCGCGGCGTGCTTGGCAGACGCACCGGAAACGAGCGGCGTCGCGATTTGTTCGTGCGCCGTCCGCGGCCGGTCGCGGACAAGCTCACGACGTTGGCCGAACCCGGCGCGGCCACGGTGCACCCACCCGTAAGCACTGCGCCCGCCGACCCGGTCGCCGACGGTGTAGGGGAGATCCGGCGAGCCGACCCGAGCTTTGACCCGTCCCAATTTCTCGGGGGCGCCCGCGTCGCGTTTGAGATGATCGTGACGGCGTTTGCTGGAGGGGACAAGGAGGCGCTGCGGCCGCTGTTGAGTGACGACGTGTTTCATCGATTTATCGCTGCGATCGATGAGCGGATCGGCGCCAAAGAGTCGCTCGAGACCCGTATAACTCGGCTTGAGAGCTCCGATATTATCGAGAGCGAGTTGCTCGACCGCACCGCGCAAGTAACGGTGAAGCTCGTGTCACAGCAAATCAACGTGACGCGCGCGATGGATGGGAGCATCGTGGACGGCGATCCGCAACATCCGATCGAGAAGACCGATTATTGGACGTTTGCGCGGGATACTCGATCCACCGACCCGAACTGGGTCCTCGTCGCAACGAGCAACGGTTCGTAATTTACCTCGAACGCTGCGAGCGGGACGTGCTTTAGCGGTTGCCCTACTAGGGTTGCTGATCTTCGTGCTCGCACATGACAGCGGACCACGGCGCTTCAAGCTCGAGCCGTCGACCTTCAAGCAGCTTTCCGGGTGGGCGGACGATCGCATGTCCGCAGCAGTCCCGGCGGTTCTCGCGTCGTGTGCTCGCTTTGTCACCCGACCCGCCGCCGCGCCGCTCGACGCGAGCGCGATGAGCGCCGATTTCGGGCGGGTCGGTGACTGGCAGACGCTGTGCGAATCCGCCGAGGCGCTGCCCTCGGGCGACGATGCGGCCGCCCGGGGCTTCTTCGAGAGAGATTTTGTCCCCTTGGCCGTGTCCGACGATGGAACCGCCGACGGACTCTTTACCGGATATTTCGAGATCGAGCTGCACGGTTCTCGTCGGTGCCACGGCCGTTATCAGACGCCGATCTACCGCAGGCCGCCGGATCTCGGTTTGAAGCCTCAGCCGACGCGCGCCGAGATCGAGGATGGCGCGCTCGCGGGCCGCGATCTCGAGCTGCTCTGGGTTGACGATCCGGCCGACGCGTTCTTTCTGCAGATCCAAGGGTCCGGCCGTGTCCGGCTGAGAAGCGGCCGGACCATCAGGGTCGGCTATGACGGCCAAAACCGGCAGCCCTATATCCCAGTCGGGCGCTTGCTCATCGCACGGGGCCTGATCCCGCGCGAGCAGCTGACGATGGCGAGCATTCGGGCTTGGATGAGGAAATATCCAGCCGCCGGGGCGGCGTTGCGCCGCGAGGACCCGTCTTACGTTTTCTTCCGCGAAATCCAAGGGGACGGTCCGGTGGGCGCGGAGGGTGCGGTTCTCACGCCGCAGCGAAGCCTGGCGGTCGACCGCGCCTTTATTGCTCTCGGAACACCGATCTGGCTTGAAGCGGAGGAGCGGTTCGCCCACGCCGAGGACGTCCGTCGGCTGGTCGTCGCACAGGATACCGGCGGCGCGATCAAGGGACCGGTGCGCGGCGATGTTTTTTTGGGGGACCGGGAATACCGCCGGGATCCGTGCCGGGGAGATGAACGCGACCGGTCGATATTACCTGTTGTTGCCCCGTGGCGTGGCGGCGCGCCTGGCTCCCGGACATTTGCCTCCCTCGCCGGCGGATTAAAGCTGCTCTCGCAGCTAAGACAAAAGGGAGCACGATGCGGGATCCTGCGCGATGTCGGGGCAGTAGTTGCCGGCTACTTCAGAGCCAGAACCCGGATTGTTTGCCGACGGCGTCGGCCGTAATCTCGGACGCTTAAAAGAAACGTGTGGAGCGCTCTTTGCGTGTTGCTCTGTTCGTGACGTGTCTGGTGGATTTGTTCCGCCCGACTATCGGGTTTGCCGCCGTCAAACTGCTGGAAGAGGCGGGGTGTACGGTCGAGGTGCCGCGCACGCAGACATGTTGCGGTCAACCTGCCTACAACTCGGGCGACCGCGCTAATGCGAAAGAGATCGCGCTACAGGTGTTCGACGCGTTTGCCGGCTATGAGCATGTCGTCGCCCCGTCCGGCTCCTGCGCCGGGATGATCCGTGTGCACTACCCCGAGCTTTTTGTCGACGACCCGGTGCACCTACAGCGTGCGCAGGAGCTTGCCGGCCGAAGCTGGGAGCTTGTTTCCTTTCTTGTCGATGTTTGCGGAATGCGCAGCGTCACCACTCAGTGGCATCGTAACGTTACCTATCACGATGCCTGCTCCGGGCTGCGCGAGCTTGCGGTCAAGGGTCAGCCGCGGCGGCTGCTCGGATCGGTAACGGGGCTAACCTTGCGGGAGTTGCCGGGAGCGGAGGTATGCTGCGGCTTTGGCGGCACCTTCTGCATCAAATATCCGGAAATCTCCGACAAGATGGTGACCGACAAGGCACTCGATATTGCCGCCACCGGCGCCGAGGCGGTTTTGGCCGGGGATCTCGGCTGTCTGCTCAACATCGCCGGCAAGCTCCTTCGCCAAGGCCGGCGGATCGAAGCCCGCCACATCGCGGAGGTGCTCGCCGGCATGACCGAAGACGTCCCCGCTATCGGGGTGCCGCGGTAGCACTGATGCTCGCCACCAGCCGCAACTTTGAGGCTCGCGCCCGCAGCGGGCTTGCCAACGAGAATTTGCAGCGGGCACTCCGACTTGCGCGCACCGGCTTTCCGCTGCGCCGCCGCCTCGCCATCGAACGCCTGCCCGAGTTCGAAGCTCTTCGTGAAATCGGCCGGGCGATCAAGGACCACACGATCGAGCATCTCGACTTCTATTTGGAATATTACGAAACCAAAGTAGAAGCCTCGGGCGGTCAGGTACATTGGGCGCGCACGCCTGAAGAGGCTTGTGCGGCGGTGTTGCAGATCTGCCGTTCGGCCGGTGCCAAGACGGTCACCAAGGGCAAGTCGATGGTCGCCGAGGAGGTGGGGCTCAACGAATACCTCGAGGCGAACGGCATCACCCCGGTTGAAACCGACCTCGGCGAATACATCATTCAGCTACGGAAGGAACCGCCAAGTCATATCATTGCGCCGGCAATCCACCTGGTCAAAGAACAGGTGGCCGAAACATTCCGCGCCGAACATCGCGCGCTCGACGCGGCACGGCCGCTCGATGAACCGCGGCAGATGTGCGATGAAGCGCGCGCAGTGCTGCGACCGCAGTTTCTCGCCGCCGATGTCGGGATCACCGGAGCCAATTTCCTCGTCGCCGAGACCGGCTCGAGCATCATCGTAACCAACGAGGGCAACGGCGATCTGACGCAGATCCTGCCGCGCGTCCACATCGTTGTAACGAGCATCGAGAAACTGGTCCCGACCTTCGAGGATGCCGCGACCTTGCTGCGGCTCTTGGCGCGTTCGGCGACCGGTCAGGAATTCTCGACCTATACGACGATCTCGACCGGACCGAGCCGGCCGGGCGATCTCGACGGCCCCGAGGAATACCATGTCGTGCTGCTCGACAATGGCCGCAGCGCCCTGATCGGTGGGGAATTTCAGGACATGCTGCGTTGTATTCGCTGCTCGGCATGCCTCAATCACTGTCCGGTCTATACCGCGATCGGCGGTCACGCCTACGGCTGGGTCTATCCGGGGCCAATGGGCGCGGTATTGACCCCGAGTCTGATTGGCATCGAGCAGGCCGGACATTTGCCGAACGCCTCGACCTTCTGCGGCCGCTGCGACAGCGTCTGCCCGGTCAAGATCCCGTTGCCGAAGATGATGCGCCATTGGCGTGAGCGCGAATACGCCAAAAGGCTGACCCCATCGGTTTACGGAACCGGCCTCTCGGCGTGGGCCTGGGTGGCGCGCCGGCCGGCGCTCTATCACATGTTCGCCGAACTCGCCAGCCGGGCCCTTGGCTGGGCCGGAAGCGGGCGCGGAAGGTTCCGCGCCTTGCCGTTGGCCGCTGCTTGGACCCGAGTACGCGACCTGCCGGTGCCCGAGGGCCGCAGTTTCCAAAGCCTTTGGGCTGAACGGCAGAAGGCGCGGCGGCCCAGATGAGGGCGGCTCGCGAACGCATTCTGGCCAGCGTGCGCAGTTCGCTGAATCGCGGCCGGATTGGCGCGGATCTCGAAGCCGAGTTGCGCGCGCGGATCGCGGCGCATCGTCGCAACCCGATCCCAGCTCGGGCAGCTACGCTCGATCACCGTGCCCAGGTCGACTTGTTCGTCACGATGGCAGAGGAGGTGCAGGCGACGGTAGCGCGGGTGAGTTCACTCGCGGCGGTGCCGGAGGCGGTCGCCCACTACCTTGCTGCGGAAAATCTGCCGGCCGAATTGGTCATGGCTCCGGATCCGAGCCTCGACGCCATTCCTTGGAGAGACTGGCCGCTGCTGCAGATCCGCCGCGGCCGCGCCCACGCAAGCGACCAGGTCAGCCTTACCGGCTGCCACGCCGCGGTCGCCGAGACCGGGTCGCTGATGCTGATTTCCGGGCCGCAAACTCCGACGACGCTGAATTTCTTGCCGGACACCCACATTGTTCTCGTCGAGGCCAACCAAGTCTTCGCGACGTACGAGGACGGATGGGACCGTCTGTGCGCCCGCGGGATATCCGAAGTGCCGCCGCGGACGATCAATTTCATTACCGGTCCGTCACGCACCGCGGATATCGAGCAACACATAGAGCTCGGTGCGCACGGGCCCCGGCGTCTCCATATTGTGCTTGTCGAAGGCAAGCAGGCGTCGGGAAGTGATGACGGCGAGCAAGACAGCCCGCCCGCGGGGTGATCGCGTGCTATGGCAGGAAGCGGTTCGCGATGTGGAGCCAATGCGGTCCCGCGGGCTACCGGCTGCGACAAGCTCGGACCAGCGACCAAATCCTAACGCGGCTCGGATTGACCGATCGCGCGTCAGCCCGTCACCGGCGTCCCCGCCGCTAGACCGCTTCGCCGGGATCGATCGCGCCAATGCCGAGCGACTCAAGCGCGGTCTTCGCGAGATCGAAGCAACGCTGGATCTGCACGGGATGACACAGGCCGAGGCGCATCGCGCGCTCGCCGCCTTTGTCGCGGCTTCCCACGATGCCGGACGGCGCTGCGTGCTTGTCATCACCGGACGAGGATTGGGTTCGAGCGGGCCCGGGATCCTCAAGAGATCGGTTCCGCGATGGTTGGAAGAACCGGAGCTGCGGCGGCGGATCCTCGCCGTCGCGCCAGCCCAACCGCGTCACGGAGGTCCGGGCGCTACCTACGTCCTCCTGCGCCGGCCCCGGTGAACCGAAACGGGACAAACGGCCGTGTTTTCCGCGACATCGACGAGAATGCCGCGGCATTTTTGCTTGCGGGCGTTTCGCAATGTCGTCAAAACACGCGGCGGGACTGCAACCAAGAATTGCCGATGGCTAACGACAGCGATCTCCTTCCGTATATCGACCGCCTGAAATCGGCGCGGGTGCTGTGCATCGGCGACGTCATGCTCGATCATTACGTATTCGGCCAGGTCGAGCGCGTGTCGCCCGAAGCGCCAGTCCCGGTGTTGTGGATCGAGCGCGAAATGAAGAGCCTCGGGGGCGCCGGGAACGTGCTTCGCAATCTGCGGGCGTTGGGAGCAGCGGCGTCCTTCATTTCGGTGGTCGGCAATGACGATGCCGGCCGCGAGATCGGTCGTCTGGTCGAGGCGCAGGACGGCGCCGAGGCCCATGTTCTCGTCCAGGATCAGCGCCCGACAACGGTGAAGACACGCTACATTGCCGGCAATCAGCAACTGTTGCGAGCTGATCGCGAGAGCGCAATCCCGCTCGATCCCTATATCCGCGAGGACCTGTTGCGGCTCGCGCGCGAGCTTGTGGCGGACCACCCGGTTGTTGTCGTCTCGGATTACGCAAAGGGGGTGTTGACGGAAGGAGTGGCGCTGGAGGTAATTCGAGCAGCCCGAGAGGCCGCCGCGCGCGTGATCGTCGATCCGAAGGGTGGTGATCCCATCCGCTATCGCGGTGCCGATATCGTCAAACCGAACCGGCGTGAACTGGCCCATGCCACGGGAATGCCGGTCGCAACGGACAGCGAGATCATCGCGGCGTCACGCGCGCTGATCGACCGTTGCGGCTTCGGCGCCGTTCTCGCCTCGCTCGGCGCCGAGGGCTCAGTGCTCGTTTCTGCCGACGGCACGGTCCATGTCCAACGCGGCGAAGTGCGCGAGGTGTTTGATGTCTCGGGTGCGGGCGATACTGTGGTCGCGACCGTCGCCGCAGCGCTCGCAGTCGGTATCAACCTGATCGATGCGGCACGCTTGGCCAATACCGCGGCCGGCATCGTTGTCGGCAAGGTCGGCACGGCGGTCGCGTATGCGAGTGAGCTGGTGGCGGCGCTCAATGGCCGGGACCTGCATGCGACTGACAAGGTCGTGCCACGCTCGCATGCCCTCGATCTCGTGGCGCGCTGGCGCCGGCACGGGCTCAAAATCGGCTTCACCAACGGCTGCTTCGACTTGCTGCACCCCGGCCATGTGGCGCTGCTCGGGCAGGCCAAGGCGGCTTGTGACCGCCTCGTAGTAGGTCTCAACAGTGACGCGTCGACGCGGCGGCTCAAAGGGCCGCGACGGCCGATCCAGAGTCAGTCCGAGCGAGCAGCCCTGCTGGCCTCACTCGCTGCGGTGGACCTGATCGTCGTCTTCGAGGAAGACACGCCGATGGAACTCATCCGGGAGATTCGGCCCCAGGTCCTCGTCAAAGGCGACGACTATCGCCTTGATGAAGTGGTCGGGGCGGAATTTGTAAAGAGCGGCGGCGGCGAGGTGCTGCTCGCCAAGGTCGTCCCCGGCTACAGCACGACCGCGACAATCGCGCGTCTGGCCGGCTGAGCCGCGCACCCCGGGTTTTGGCGGCCGCCGCTGCCGGAGATGCCTGGGCTTGCCGGGCGTCCATCACTCGATCAGAGGCTGTCGAGCCGCACTGCGTCTGGATCAAGGTAACGACGCAGGCGAGCGGCGGCGATGCGGGCGAACCGCATTGTGAGCGCGCGGCGGCGGCCGGCGGTGAGCTTGGTCGTGGCGCCGCCGCGCAAGAGCGCCGCACCGTACGGGTCCGCCACCATGAGGCCACATTCGTCCGGGATCAGTGCGCGCGGAAAGTCGCGTGGCACGGCGAAATAAAGGCGGTCGGAAAAATCGCGGTAGGCGATCCACTTGCGGTCGGCGCGGAAATCGGCGACGGAGCTCTTGATTTCGACAATCACGAGATCGCCGGTTTTGCCGAGGGCGAGAATATCGGCGCGCCGGCCGTTGGCGAGCGGGAATTCCACTAGGCTGACATAGCCGAGCAACTCCAGCGCGCGGCAGGCACCGCGTGCCAAAAAGGGTGCGCCGTTCGGCTCGACAGCGGACTGGGACATGACGAGCCTGGGATGATAAGGCGTTTCAACAGGCAGGGCGAGACTGACGGAGGTAGATGATGGCGGTGGAGACCAAACCGGGATTCCTGCGCCAGGCCTGGGATCTCGCTTGGCCATATTGGAAATCGGAAGAAAAATGGTCGGCCATCGGATTGCTCGTCGCCGTCGTTGTGCTGAACTTGATCACCGTAGGCCTCAACGTCCGTTTTAATACCTGGTACAACGACTTCTACAATACTCTTCAGGAATATGACTGGGCCCAGTTCTGGCGACAACTAGCAATATTTGGGGTCCTTGCCTTTTTATTTATCGTAGTGGCGGTCTACTCGCTTTATCTGAGGCAGATTCTGCACATACGGTGGCGGCGCTGGCTGACCGATCGCTTTTTGCGCAATTGGCTCGGAAACCAGTCTTATTACCGGCTCCAGCTGAACCAGGTGACGACCCCCGACAACCCGGATCAGCGCATCTCCGACGATCTCGACCGGTTTGCGACGATAACGTTGGCGCTGTCACTGGGATTGTTGAGTTCGTTCGTGACCCTTGTCTCGTTCCTGTCGATCCTGTGGACTTTGTCGGGGGCGCTGACGATACCGCTGGGTGGCGGCGCTGCGATCCATATCCCAGGCTACATGGTCTTCGCCGCGCTTATCTATGCCGTCGGCGGTACGCTGCTTACCCGCTGGATCGGCTACCCTTTGATACAGCTCAATTTTGATCAGCAGCGCTACGAGGCAGATTTTCGCTTCAGCATGGTGAGGTTGCGCGAAAATGCCGAAAACGTCGCATTTTACGGCGGTGAGGCGCGCGAGCTCGACAGTTTCCAAGCCCGCTTTGCGCGGATCATTGCCAATTGGTGGGGGATCATCAAGCGGCGCAAAAAGCTGACTTGGTTCACGACGGGTTATACTCAGCTCGCGATCATCTTCCCCCTGATGGTGGCAGCTCCGCGATATTTCGCGAAGGCTATCCAGCTCGGCGGCCTGATGCAGATAGTCTCGGCGTTTGGCCAGGTACAGGAAGCGCTGTCTTTCATCATCAGCTCGTATACGGAAATCGCCGAATACCAGTCTGTGGTGCGGCGGCTCTCCGGGTTTCAAGAGCGACTGAACGAGATTGCTGCCGATCGGGAAGTGCCTCAGCCCATCGAGATCGAACGCCATGGTCCCGGGGTCGAGGTCGACATGCTCGATCTTAACCTGCCGGATGGCCAGTTATTGAGGCCAAACATCTCTCTGGCGGCGAGTCCGGGCGAGTCGCTTTTGATCACCGGCGCGTCGGGGCTGGGCAAGAGCACCCTGATGCGTGCCATCGCCGGGCTTTGGCCGTTCGGGCGCGGGCGCATCCGCGTTACCGACGGCCGCTGTCTATTCCTGCCGCAGCGGCCTTACTTGCCGCTCGGCACCTTGGCCGATGCCTTGGTCTACCCGCATTCCGCGCGTGAGCCGCCGCGTGACAGCCTCGTCGACGCACTCCGCGCGGTCGGGCTCCCCGAGCTTGTGGACCACCTCGACGAAGAAGCGAACTGGGCCCTGCGCCTGTCGATCGGTGAACAGCAGCGGCTCGCTTTCGCTCGGGTTCTGCTGGCCCGCCCGGAGGTGGTGTTTCTCGACGAAGCCACCTCGGCCCTCGACGAAGCGGCGGAGATGACCCTTTACCGGGTCCTGCGCGACGCCTCCTGGCGACCGACAATCGTCAGTGTCGGCCATCACGGCAGTTTGCGGCGCTTCCACGATGTGGTCGTCGATCTGGCGCGCAGCCCGATTTCGCAGGCGGCGGTCGGATGACCGCCGGGTGTGTGGTTGCAGAGGGACCCGGAATGAATGACGGCGACGATCCGCTGCGCGCGGTGCGGGTTGAAAAACGCGACGGGCTGAGGGCGCTCGGGGTCGAACCCTACCCCTACAGCTTCGAGCGCACCTGCGAGGCCGGCGAGCTGGAGCGTCGCTACGCGGGGCTCGGTGCGGGCGCAGAGACCGAGGATCGTGTGCGCGTCGCCGGCCGCATCCGCGCAATGCGCAACAGCGGGATGTTCATCGATCTGCACGATGCCTCGGGCAAGATCCAGATCTTTTGCCACCGGGATCTGCTGGGCCCCGAAGGAATTGGCGTCGTGCGGCTGTTCGACATCGGCGACTTGGTCGGTGTCGAAGGTCTCGTCCGCCGTACCCCACGCGGCGAACTGACGGTCAACGCGATCCGCGTCACCGTTCTGGCCAAAACGCTGCGGCCCCTTCCGGAAAAATACCACGGCCTCGCCGATGTCGAGCTGCGTTACCGCCAGCGCTACCTCGACCTGATCATGAATCCCGAGAGCCGCGAGACGTTGCGGCGGCGCAGCCGGGTCGTCGCGGCGATGCGCCGGCATCTGACAGAGCGCGGCTACATCGAGGTAGAAACGCCGATGCTGCACACGATCCCCGGGGGCGCCTCGGCAAAGCCGTTTGTGACGCATCACGACGCGCTCGACATCGACCTTTACCTCCGCATCGCGCCCGAGCTGCACTTAAAGCGGCTGCTGGTCGGGGGCCTCGCCGACAAGTTGTTCGAGATCAATCGCTGTTTTCGCAACGAGGGACTGTCACCCCGCCACAACCCCGAATTCACCACGCTCGAGCTCTACGAAGCCTTTGTCGATTACACAGCGATGATGCAGCTGACCGAGGAGCTAATCGCCGTCGTTGCCGAAACCGTGCTTGGGACCTTGCGGATCGATTACGGGGGAACCGCGATCGATCTGTCACCGCCCTGGCCCCGGCGCAGCATGACGGAACTCCTGCATGCGGCAGCCGGAGTCGATTTCCGGGCGATCGCGACGGCCGAGGAGGCGAGGCAGGCGGCGGTCGGTCTCGGTGCCGCGCTGACCGGAAACGAGAGTTGGGGGCAGGCGGTGGAGGCGGCCTTTGCCGCACGCGTCGAAGACACGCTGATACAGCCAATCCACGTCACCGGATTTCCGCGCGACATCTCGCCCCTCGCTAAGGCCGATCGCAATGATCCAAGACTCGTCGAGCGCTTCGAGACCTATATCTACGGCTGGGAGATCGCGAACGCATTTTCCGAGCTCAACGATCCGCAAGACCAGAGGGAGCGCTTCGAAGCGCAAATGCGGGCGCGTGCGGCGGGCGACGAGGAGGCGCAGCCGCTCGACGAGGATTATGTAGTGGCGCTGGAATACGGTCTGCCGCCTTGCGGCGGGCTCGGCATCGGCATCGACCGGCTGGTCATGCTGTTGACCGACAGTCCGTCGATCCGTGATGTCATCGCTTTTCCGACGCTGCGGCCCCGGCACGAAAGCTAGTATTCAGTCCCGGACAGATGATTCATTCATTTGTTTGTGGCCGGGTTTGGCCCGGCTATCCCCAAGCTCCGGCAGGCCGTCGCCAGCTTGCGTGGATGCCCAGCACAATAGCCTGTCCTCGGGCCGTGCGGAGCGCGGACCCGTGGGCCGGGCACGAACGATTCGCTGGAGACTGAGCATTTGAGTGCACCTCTCGGACAACGCTGACCGGGATCAGAGGCAACGGATCGTCCAGTTGGTGAAAATACCGGGCGAGTCGCGGGCCCGATCCGGCGTGTTTTGGTGGACCGTCTTGTCGATGACGCGGTACCCGCCGGGGCAGGCTCGCTCCGCCAGGCGCCGGTTCGGGGCTTCGGAGCCTCCGGGAATGCCCGCGCTCTCGATCATGAAAGTGCGGCTGTCGATCCGGCTGATCGAAGACTCGGTGCAGCCGGCAAGGGCCAGTATCGCGATCAGCGGACGGAGACGCATCCGGCTTAAGCACAAGGTTGAGTCGGCAGCACGGATGTACCCGGTTGCGGTGCCTTATGCCATAGCGCAATCTGCGCAAGCCCGCCGGCAAGCTCGCGTGCTACGTTCGGCCGGTCGCCCGCCTTCTTCTGCCGGAACAGTCGCATGGTCGGGTACGGGCGGTCGTGGCGGCCGAGCAGCCAACGCCAGTCGGGTACTGTCGGCAACATCGCCCATGTCGGGCCGAGATTGTTGTGCGTCTCGGGGTGGTCGGGTGGCGAGCGCCCGCTCGTAGCACGTCGTCGCTGCGGCGAGCCGTCCCTGTTGCCGAGATTGTGGTGAAAAGTCGGATCCCGGCCGTTTCGCAGAATGGCCTTGCGAATGCGCTCGATCCCGACCTCGGAACGCCTGAGCTGATGCTCGATGAGGCCGAGCAGATGCAGGGTATGGGCATGACCGGGGTCGATCACAAGAATGTGACGGCAAATCCGCTCCGCCTCTACTAAACCGTCCCGCACGCTGACCGGCGAGCGCCGCGTTGAACTACCGGGCAATCGGCCCCGCCGGCCTGCCGGCCCCGCGGCCGTGCTTCCCCTGGGCTTCGGTGCGCCGCTGCTTTCGGTTCATGGCACTTGATAGCGCAACCGGCCGCTACATATCCACCGCGCGGGAAGAGGGAGGAGAAAGCCGATGACGAAAGCTTCCGCTCTACCTCGACGAAGGTGGCTGCTGTGGATGAGCTCTTTGCTGGTCGCGGCGGGCTGTGCCGCGCGGCAGCCGGTAACCGAGGGTCCAATTCCGGCGGGTCAAGCCCGCATCTGGGTCTACCGCACCTGGCTGCCCTCCGAGAGCCTCAATCTCGCGAATATCGATGTTAATGGCGTTTATTTTGGGTCTGTCGAAAATGGCGGTGCGTTCTATCGCGACGTCCCGCCCGGGACTTACCAGATCATGCCGGAAAGCTGGGCGCAGAACCCCGGCACGACCCCCAGCCAAGCCACGAATGTCGCTATGGTTCCGGGTCAACAGGTCTACATCAAGATCGTTGATTTAACGAGTTGGGCAACCAGCGTGAGCGTTTCCAAGAATTTTCAGCGCGACGCGTTCTGGGCTTATCTGATCCCGCCGCAGGTCGCGCAGGCCGAAATCGCTCGCGACCACGGCGGCATCTGAGGGCTTGACCGAAGACTGGCGCTTTGACGGCGCGATCGTGGCGAAAGTGGGCTATCGCCCTGGTGCCAATCTTTGCGGGGGTGCACCGCATCACCGGCTACGAATGAAATTTCGAGCACGGCGCCACCAGTGCCGCCGGGGCAAGCTCGTATGTGGTTTTACCGTCCGTGAGAACCCTCCGAGAGCCTCAATCTCGCGAATATCGATGTGAACGGGAGCTATTTCGGGTCCGTCGCAAACGGCGGCGTGTTCTACCGCGATGTTCCGCCCGGGCACTATGACATCGCGCCCCAAAGCTATGGTCATGACTTCAATCAGGACAGGGATGTCGACCTTGCCCCGGGGCACCGACTTTACGTCAAGATCGTGTCGCTGCGCGCTTGGGAATTGGGGGTGGGTGGCGACGAATCTAACTTCGATCGCGACACATTTTATGCTTGGCTGATCCCGCCGGAGGTCGCGCGAGCCGAAACCGCCCGCGATCGCGCCGGCATCTGACAGCCGCGGCTCAAAAATTCTCCAGACTCAGCACTTCGGTATCGAGATCGTAGGCGAAAATCTCGGCGTGGCGGCCCCAATTGATGACCGTCTCCAAGACGCGCGTGGCCTCTTCCTCGGATAAGTAATCCTCGAGCTCGCGCAAAAATCGAGCCGCAGGGGCGCGATGGCCGGGCCGCTCGTCGAGGACCCGCCTGATATGGGCTGCGAGCGGCACATGCTTCAGCAGCGCTTCTGCAAAGATCTGCTTACGGGTCAGCATGTCGGCCGCGGCATAAGCGCGGCCCGACGGCGTCAGCTCGATGTCGCCGCCACTGACGTGAGCAAAACCGAGCAGCTGCAGTGTTTCGATCAGCGGAAACAGCTCGTCCATCACGAGGTTCTCCTCGTCGGCGAGATGCGGCAGATCGGCACGGCCGTGGTAGGGAGCCTCGGTCAGGTTCTCGATCAGACCGGAGAGTTGCTGAACCGAAGCATCGGGGAGACGGTGGCCGATGCCGATGGGTTCCGGCTTCGCCCCACGCCGCCCGTCACGGCCGGGCTCCGTCGTCAGGAGCGTATAGACCTGGTCGACAATCTGGCGAAATGTGGTGCTCTCGGTGGAACGCGGCCGCGGTAGCGTGATCGGGATTTGGGCACGGATCCGTCCGGGATCGCTGCTGAAGATCAGAATGCGGTCGGCAATTTCGACCGCTTCCTCGATATTGTGCGAAACGAACACCATCCCCAGGGTCGGAATTCGGCGGTCGTCCCACAGATCGAGCAGGTCGCCGCGCAAGGTTTCCGCGGTCAGGACGTCGAGCGAGGAAAACGGCTCGTCGAGCAGGAGCACTTCGGGATCGACGACGAGCGCACGGGCGAAGCCGACGCGCTGCCGCATGCCCCCTGACAGCTCCTTTGGATAGGCATTCTCGAACCCGTCGAGACCGATCAGGTCGATCGCATTGACCGCCCGATGGCGCCTTTCGGCGGCGGAGACGCCGAGCGCCTCGAGGCCGAGCTCGACATTGCCGAGGACAGTCAACCAGGGGAACAGAGCATAGCTCTGGAACACCATGGCGATGCCGCGGACCGGCTCAGTAACCTTCAGGCCGCGATACGCGATAGAGCCCTCGCTCGGCGCCACGAGGCCCGCGAGAAGCCGAAGAAACGTCGACTTCCCCGACCCCGATTTGCCGAGGATCGCAACGATTTCGCCGTCGCGCAGGGCAAAATCGATATGGTCGAGCACGAGCCGCGCGAGATGGTCGGGGCTGCGATACGTCTTCGATACGGCCTCGGTACGCAGTAGAGGGACGGTCATCAGCGATTCTTTCGCGCTAAAATTCACCGCGGAGACACCGGGGCCACAAAGGGACTGTATCACACGACCGATTCCCCGCGTCCTCCGTGTCTTGCGGTGGAATCACAATTAATCGAGGCGCAGGCGTTCGGCAGCGAGATCGTAGAGGCGGCGCCACAGCAGGCGATTGAAAGCGAGCACGTACAAACAGAGGACGCCGATGCCAAGCGCGATGCGGGCTCCGTCGCCTTCGGCGGTGGTGCGGGCGATATAGGCGCCGATGCCGGTCGCGGTCAGCGTTGTGTTCCCCCACTGGACGATTTCGGCGACGATGCTCGCATTCCACGAGCCGCCGGCGGCGGTGACGGCCCCGGTGACATAGGCCGGAAAGATCGCCGGCAGCAGCACCCTTCGCCACCACAAGAACCGCCTCACCCCCAGATTCTGGGCCGCGCGCTGCAGTTCGGTCGGCAATGCCGTGGCGCCGACGATGACGTTGAACAGGATGTACCACTGCGTCCCGAGAATCATTAGCGGGCTGAGCCAGATCTCCGGGTTCAGCCGGAAGTGCAAGATGAGGACCACCGCTGCCGGAAAGAACAGGTTTGCCGGAAAGGCGGCGGCGAACTGCACGATCGGTTGAACCCGATCGGCGAGGCGCGGCCTCAGCCCGACAGCGACGCCGATCGGAACCCAGATCAGCGAAGCGATAACGATCAGGATCAGCACTCGCACCGCGGTGATGAGACCGAGCAAGAACACCCGTCCGATTTCGGCCGGGTCGACGCTCTCGCGGATGAACGCGACGACCCACAGAGCGGCCAACGCCGCGACGCCCAAGAGCGCAATATCGAACAAGCGTTCCAGGCCGCGGCGGCGCTGCCGCTCGACCGCGGCGCCCCGCCGCCGAGCGAGGGCGACAATGGCTTCGTCGATGACGCGATTGACTGCGAGCACCCCCGTCTGGACCAGGTCGAACAGCTGGGCGCGTTGCAGCACGATCAGAAACCAGGGCCGAACGGTTTCTTGGTCGGCCGAAGGGTCGGCCTGAAACTTGCTCGACCAAGCGAGCAACGGCCGGAACAGCAGCTGGTCGTAGAGCACGATCACGACAAACATGACGAGGACCGCGTAACCAATTGCCGCCAGATCGGATTGACTGATTGCGGTGGCGATGTAGGAACCGACACCGGGGAGCATGATCGTCTGGCCGGCTACGGTGATGGCCTCCGACGCGACCACAAAGAACCAGCCGCCCGAGACCGACATCATCATGTTCCAGGCCAGCGAGGGGATCGCATGCGGCACTTCGAGCCGCCAGTACCGCTGCCACGGCGAGAGATGATACATCCGCGCCGCCTCGATTAGCTCGGCCGGTACGGTGCGCAGCGACTGGTAGACGCTGAACGTCATGTTCCAGGCCTGCGAGGTGAAAATCGCGAAAATCGCGGCGCATTCAACGCCCAGCAGGCGGCCCGGGAACAGCGCGATAAAACCGGTCACGGTGATCGACAGGAAGCCGAGGATCGGCACTGACTGGAGGATGTCGAGCACCGGGATCATGATCTTTTCGGCCTGACGGCTTTTGGCTGCCACCGCCGCGTAAGCGAGACTGAAGACGAGAGAGGCGACGAGCGCAGCGGCCATGCGCAGCACGGTTCGCAGGGCGTATACTGGCAGTTGCCACGGATCGAGGCTGATCGGCAGGACCTCCCCGACCCGGTAATGCGCGCTCATCGCCAGACCGCCCCACGCGACGAGGGTGATCCCTCCCAGCACGATCGGCAGAGCGACTAGATCCCAATAGTTCGGACGCAGGCGGGAGGGCCAGGCGATCAGGGGCAAGCCCCAGCGCTGTTGCATAACCCCTCTCAAAGACAACGACCAGAGCGCGGCAGGTTTCCCGGTAAGCTAACAGCCCGGGAGTGACGGGGTCGATCTGATGATGGCGACCGTAAAATTGCCGCAGTGTCATGACAATCTGCTCTGATGGCATGTTTTGAAATACCCGCCGGCTGGACCAAGGATACCCCCCGGTGGGGATGCCGGTTTACAACCTACGCGAGATTTTGCTGCTGATTCGCTGCAGATAAGTCAAAGGGCAATATTGTATACAATTCTTGATTGCAGCCTACGCGGCCGAAGATTGTCTTTAGGGCAACATCGGCTTATTTTTCTTAAAGGTAGTTTTGGAGCCGATTCTGACCATTCTCGACCTTGACCGGCTGCGCGCGGCACCGTTGTCTCGGGATCCGTTCGATTTCGTCATCGTCCAAGATTTCGTCCACCGCTGCGAGCTGGGCTTGGTGATCGCCGATTTTCCCGACATTCGCGATCATGGCAGCTACCCGGCCGATACGCTCAAGCACGGGCCCGCCTTTGCGCGTCTTCTTGCGGCGTTGACGGGGCCGATGCTTCGGGAAGTGATCGAGGAGAAATTCGCCATCGATCTCAATGGGCGCCCGACGATGGTGACGGTGCGAGGCAAGAGTGACGGCAAGGACGGCCGCATACACACCGATTCTGCGAGCAAAATTATTACCTTGCTGCTGTATCTGAACCCCGGCTGGGATCACGCCGAGGGCCGGTTGCGTTTGCTGCGTGGACCCGACGACCTCGACGATTTCGTGCGCGAGGTGGCGCCGGCCGCCGGGACGATGCTGGCTTTCCGCCGGGGCGAGCGGTCATTCCATGGGCACCGCCCGCATGTCGGCGAGCGCCGCGTGCTGCAGCTGAACTGGGTGACGGAGCCGGCGGTGGTCAAGCGCGAGCTGCGCCGTCATCGGTGGTCGGCGCGACTAAAAGTGCTCAACCCGTTCGCCGAATAGAGGTTATAGAGGTTGGAGTCGGCAACCGCGGCGAAGTATCCCGGCGTATTGCGCTAATCATCCACGTCGAAACCGAGGCGCGCGGCAATTTCGAGTTGTCGTTCGCCCCACCGCGGGTGCTCGGCGCCATCGGCTCGGCCACGGCCCGATATCGTCGGCTGTTCGCGCGTGACAGCCTCGAACTCGGCTACCAGCTGATACCCAACCTCAGCGTCTCGGGGTTTCTCGACTACATATCGAACGTGGACCTCGCCGCACACAATGCCGGACTCACTGATGCCGGCGCCCGGTTCGGCTTCAAGTTCTAGTTGAAGTCCGTCCTCCCCGCCTGAGCATCCGCGATCGCAAGGCATTCTAGGCCCCGTCTGCGGGGTCTCGCGCATTCGGTTAGCGCGGCGTGGTCGATCAAGTGATCGTTTGCAAACGACTCGGTTTCGACCGGGAACCATTTATGTTGTTGATTCATCAGGTTACGTAGGTTTGTGGTATTATAGACACGATGCGATGAAAACACCACTTCAAGGTCAAAGGCGCCTTGATCTGCCCAGGCTTCTCAATATCATAGCGCGAAACTGGCCGGGTTCATTGGCCGAGCCTATTGCAGCTTTTATGTCGCGGGGGAGGAATGACCGAAACGCGGAACATCGGAAGGGCGGCGGCCCTAGGCGGCGTGACTGCGGCAATTGCTTTGCTGACGGGTCTTTCGGGGGCAAACGCCGACGAGCTGGCCGATCTGCGCACCAATCAGGAGCTCCTGCAACGCCGCATCGACCAGCTCGCCCAAGCGCAAGAGCTCCACGCTCCAGGCGGCACGCCCGGCGGCGGGATCGCGGGGGCGATGGGTGCCCAGGCTATTCCCGGTCAATCGATCGTTGGTGGCAGCTTCCCGCGCTCGTTCCTGATCCCGGGCACCGAGACCTCGATCCGCGTCGGCGGCTTCATCGATTTAACCGGATCGTACTTTTTGCAGGGTGCCGCCAACGGCAATCCCGGCAGGCCAACTTCCACCATCCTCCAAAACGGGAATCTTCCCGGTGTGCCGCTCAACGGCCCGATTATTGTCCCGGGCCTTCCTCCACAAGCGCAATCAACCGCCACTTCGCGCGGCAATGGCGTGTTTATGTTCAGCCCGGAGCAATCGAGGATCAATATCGAGACGCGCACCCCGACGGCCTGGGGAGAATCACGAACCTTCTTGGAGTTGGATTTCGCCCGCTGCAACAATTTCAGCTGCCAAACTTTGCAGCAAGCCGGCACCAACAGCATCCTCCCGCGGCTCAGATTCGCCTACGGCACATTGGGCGGGTTTCTCGCCGGGCAGGCGATCTCAAACTTTTCCGATGCCGACGCCGATACCGAGTCGATGGAGTTCGGTGGCTCGATGGGTTCGACCGGCGGCTACCGCGTTCCTCAGGTGCGCTATACGGTGGCGGGTCCCTGGGGCAGCGCCTGGTCGGTCTCGGCGGAACAACCGACGAGTTCCGTGCTGACGCCGGCCGGGATCTTGTCGTCGGACTCGAACGTCGGTGTGGCGCCCGGCGGCCCTGGGCCTCTGACGATCGGCACGACCTGTAATGGTGTGCCCTGCACCGGCGCCGGCACTGCGGCGACAGACCCCGGCAGAGCCATCGCGCCCGTCCTCACCGCCGCTTCCTACTGGGCGCAGCCCTGGGGACATGTCGATTTCGGCGCCATGCTCAACCCGCTCAATTACAATGACGGCAAGTACATCGACCGGACGTTCCTCGGCTATGGCGGGCACTTCTCGGGCGACGTGAAACCCGGCTGGTTCGGCTGGGCGAAGGACGACTTCCTGTTCAGTTTCGTTGCCGGCGAGGGCATCGGAAACTATGCGAGCGGCGGCGAAAGCAGCCTCGTCCCGATGGCGACAAACTTCACAGTCACAACTGCCTGCGCAACGCCGCAGCCGAGCTGCACCGGCGGGCTTGCGGCATCAAATATCCTTTTCAAACCGGTCTTCGGTTACAGCACAAACGGCGGCTATCAGCATTGGTGGACACCAGAACTGCGGTCGACGATAGCAGCCGGGATGGCCCACCAAGACGTCTCGTCCCAGCTGATCGGGCCGAATCAAGCGATCGCGGCGAACAAGGAATTGTGGAACGCCTTCGCCAACCTCGTTTGGAACCCGGTGGCGTTTATTACCACCGGTATCCAATATTCGTATGGTAAGCGCATCGTCGTCGCCAACGGCAAGGGCCAAGAACAAGTACTCAACTGGAAGTGGCGCGTCGCTTTCTAAGACAAGAACCAAGAATCAGGCTCGGATTCCCGCCGGTTCTCCCTCTGGCGGGTCTTTTTTGGTCAGTCAGAGGCCGGCCGCCACTTCGCGTAACACCCTGCGGAGCCAGACGATAGCTGGCTCCTCGCCATGGTCGCGGTGCCATAGCGCCATGATATCGAAAGGCGGCGAGGGGTAGGGCGGGTCGAAGAGCCTGAGCCGATACTGATCGGCAAACGCCGCGGCCAACCGGCGCGGCAGCGGCGCCGCCATATCCGATTGGCTCACCACCGCCAGCGCAGCGTGAAAATGCGGTGTCATCAGCCTGATCACCCGATGTAGGCCGCGCGCCGCCAGCGCCCCCTCCAAAAGGCCCAGTTCGCTGCGCATGACCAGCCGTTCGAGCCCGTGGTCGCTGACATAACCGTCGACCGCATGCTCGTCCTCGCCGGTTGCGGAAATGATCAGGTGAGACAGCGAGGCGAGAAGTTCGAGCGTGAGCTCCCCCTGCGCCGCGGGATGCTCGGCGCTCAGCACCCAGACCCGAGTCTCGCGGAACAGCGGTTCATGGACGAACGTCTCGGGTACCCGTCGGAAGCTGCCGATGGCGAGATCGATGCGTCCCGCGAGCAGCGCCTCGGCAACCCCCATGTTGCTCGGCCGGATCCGGAGCTCGGCATTGGGCGCCAATGCTCGCAATCGCGCCATGAGTCGAGGCATCAGCACGGTCCCGGCGTATTCGGTGCAAGCGATCGTGAAGCGATGCTCGGTCCGAGCCGGATCGAATCCGGTTGGACCGAGCGCCAGCTGGAGCTGAAGCAAACCCTCTCTAAGGCGCGGCGCGATCTCGGCGGCGCGTGCGGTCGGCCGCATCCCGTCCGGCATGCGCACAAAGAGTTCGTCGTTCAGCGCGTAGCGCAGCCGGCTGAGCGCATGGCTGATCGCCGATTGACTAAGGCCGAGGCGTTCCCCTGCCCGCGTGACGCTGCGTTCCTCGATCAGCGTGTCGAATACGCGGAGCAGGTTCAGATCCAGGGAGTTGAAATGCAAGTCATTCATGAGTGCGATGCACAATTATCATTTGCATGCAGGATCACATTGAATCATTCTAGATTTAAGGCTGTGACAATCAACTGGAGAACGCTCTATGTCGAGCCCACTCAAATCAACCATTCTCGGTCTGGGGTTGTTGGCTGGTGTTGCCGCAACCGCGCACGCTCAATCGGTATCGGCTTTGCCGCCGACGAGCCCGGCAACAGCGTCAACGGCAACGGGACCGGCATATTCTTCGTCTAAAATCTACCCCGATCCCGGCGGCAGCGTAAACTTTGGCGCGGAGCATTCCCAGCCGGTTGCCTCGTCGAAGATCTCTCCTGATCCCGGCGGCGGCACGGGCTGGCAACATCAGCATTACACGGCGGCCGACGGCGATAAAGCCCCCGCGCGGCAGCCATATTCGACGTCACATTTCGGCCCCGCGCCGAACTAGAGATCGTCTGGTGCGCCCGCGGGCGCGCCAAAATAATTCGCCGTTCGAGACCCGTCGGCGCGACTCCGGCGGGTCTTTTGCATCTCCAGTCAGTGCTTGATACCGATCTCTGATCGGGGGCACATTGGACCGGCACCGCTTTCGCCGGGAGGCTGCTGGTGGAGATGCAGTTTTACGACGCAGTCGAAAGGCAGGATCCGGCCGAGCGCGAGGCAGCCTTGATGGCGGCACTGCCCCGGATCATCGCATCGGCGAACGCCCGTTCGCCTGCGTATCGCCGTCTCCTCGCTGCGGTGCGTCCGGAGGATATCGTCGATCGGCAGACCTTGGCCGCGCTGCCGCTGACCCGCAAGTCCGAGTTGATCAAACTGCAGCGGCGGGTCCCTCCGTTCGGCGGGTTTGTCGCAGCACCGGTCTCGTCGCTTCGTCGAGTGTTCATGTCGCCCGGGCCGATTTACGAGCCCGAGGGCCGTCGGCCGGATTATTGGCGGTTCGCGCGAGCGCTCTTTGCCGCAGGCTTTCGTGCCGGCGATCTCGTTCACAATAGTTTCTCATACCATCTGACCCCGGCTGGCGCGATGGTGGAAAGTGGCGCCGAGGCCCTCGGCTGCCCCGTCATCCCGGCCGGCACCGGCCAGACCGAACAGCAATTGCGGATTATCTCCGATCTGCGTCCCGTCGGCTATGTCGGGACACCCTCTTTTCTCAAGGTCTTGCTCGACCGGGCGGTGAACGAGGGCAGTGATGTCACCTCGCTGCGCCGGGCACTGGTCGGGGCGGAAGCGCTGCCCTCCGCGTTGCGCGCGGAATTCCATACCCGGGGTCTCAATGTGCTGCAGTGCTACGGCACCGCGGACATCGGCATCATCTCCTACGAAACAATGGATCCAAACGGCAACGTTTGTGAAGGCATGGTGCTCGATGAGGGTATAATTCTCGAACTCGTGCTGCCCGGCAGCGGAGAGCCGGTCCCGCCGGGAGAGATCGGGGAAGTCGTCGTGACGACTTTGACCCCCGAGTATCCGCTGATCCGCTTTGCCACCGGCGATCTTTCGGCAATTCTGCCCGGACCCAGCCCTTGCGGACGAACCAATCATCGGATCAAAGGATGGCTCGGGCGCGCCGACCAGACCACCAAAGTCCGCGGGATGTTTGTGCATCCCGAACAGATCGCCGATATCTTGCGGCGGCACAAATCGATCATTCGCGCCCGCCTCGTCGTCGACCGGCCGGCTGCAGCCGACGAGATGACGCTGCTCGCCGAAATCGGTGAGCGCGCCGAGGATCCGACGCGGATTGCCGAAACCCTTCAGGCCGTTACAAAACTCCGCGGCACCGTCACACTTGTGCCGCGGGACAGCCTACCCGCCGATGGCAAGCTCATCGAGGATCGCCGAAAATTTAATTGAAATTCACCGAATAGTCACAATTTTTTCAAACCCGGGTCTCAATCGACTCCCCATATGATATGTGTAAGGTTCGTCCTTACAGGTTTGTCCCCCAAACCTCGTACTCGGTCGAAAACATCGGCCGTGGCCGCGCGGCTCCGGAATTCCCCCTCCGGAGCCGCTTTTTTGCGCGTCAATCATCACCTCATTGACCGAACCCAGCCCCGATCTGATCGCCGAGAACCTTGCCTGCCGGCGCGGCGAGCGCATGATCTTCACGGGGGTGTCGTTTCGGCTTCCAGTCGGTGGCGCCCTGGTGTTGATGGGGGCGAATGGAAGCGGCAAGACAAGTCTATTGCGAATTCTGGCGACGCTATTGCCGGCGGCGGCGGGCAGCCTTCTGTGGGGGAGCGCGTCGATCGAGGCAGACCTTATCGGATACCGGGCGCGACTGCGTTATGTCGGTCACCACGACGCCGTAAAGCCGGGCATGACGCCGCGCGAGACTTTGGTGTTCTCGGCGGCGCTGCAAGGTCTGAGCTGGCGTCTCGCCCCGCGGCTCGCCGACGCGGCGCTGGCCGCGCTGGCGCTCGACGGCGTGGCCGACTGGCCGTGCCGCTGGCTCTCGGCCGGCCAGCGGCGGCGGCTCGCACTCGCCCGCCTCCTCACGGCGCCGGCGCTGATATGGCTCCTCGATGAACCGACCACCGCGCTCGACCACGAAAGCCGACAGCGGTTCGAAACCGCGATTGCCGCGCATCGCGCGAACGGTGGGCGCGTCGCCGTGGCCAGCCATCAGGCGATCGATATTGCCGACGCCACCACAATCACGCTTGATGCATTCACTCCGTCGCCCGGCTTTGCCGTGTGCTGAGCGTGGCGGCGTTCATCGGCCTCTTCCGGCGCGATCTGCACCTCGCTGTGCGCCAAGGGGGCGATACTGGTCTCGTCCTGGGGTTCTTCGTTCTCGCTGTGATCCTGTTTCCGTTTGGCGTTGGTCCCGAACCCGCGCTCATGCAGCGCATCGGCGCGGGCATCGTCTGGGTCGCGGCGCTGCTCGCGGCGCTGTTGTCGCTCGACCGCCTGTTCGAAGCGGATTATCAGGACGGCGAACTCGATCATCTAGCCTTATCGACTTTGCCGCTCGAGCTAGCCGTGCTGGCGAAATGCGCTGCGCATTGGGTGGCTACAGGACTGCCGCTGGCGGTGATAAGCCCGTTTCTGGCGCTCCTCGTAGATCTCGATCCGCACGTAATTGGCATCGTGTTCTCGAGCCTCCTGATCGGTACGCCGGCGTTGAGCCTGATCGGCAGCGTCGCCGCCGCATTGGCTTTGGGTGCGAGGCGTCAAGGCGTCGTCTTGTCGATTCTGGTTTTGCCGCTCTATGTGCCACCGCTGATATTTGGCGCCGGTGCGGCGGAAGCGAGTGCGACCGACGCCGGCGCCCGCGCTTACCTCTTGATCCTTGGCGGGCTGAGCCTCGCGGCTCTGGCCCTTTGCCCCTGGGCGAGCGCGGCGGCGTTGCGACAAGCTCTGGAATGATCCTCTATCGAGAGCTCTCCGCGGCGCCACTTCGAAGCTGACGAAGCGCGATATCCTCACTACATCTTGGGCGTGAGATGATCAATTGGCTGGCCAATCCGGCGCGGTTCATGCGGCTGAGCGCAAAGACGCTGCCGTGGTGCGGTTGGGCGGCCGTAACCTTCCTCGTGGTAGGCCTCTACTGGTCGTTGGTCGTGGCGCCGCCGGATTACCAACAAGGCGACACCGTCCGGATCATGTATGTTCATGTTCCGGCGGCTTGGTGGGCGCTCGGCGTCTACCTGTTTGTGGCGCTGGCAAGTGCCGTTGCGCTCGTCTGGCGACACCCCCTTGCCCAAGTAGCGGCCCGGGAGGCCGCGCCGATCGGCGCGGCATTTACTTTTGTTTGCCTTGCCAGCGGGTCGCTTTGGGGGCGCCCGATGTGGGGCACATGGTGGGTTTGGGATGCACGTCTTACCTCGATGCTGATCCTTTTCTTTCTTTACCTCGGCGATATCGCACTGGCGAACGCCTTCGAGGACCCCTCGCGCGGAGGTAGGGCCGGCTCGGTCTTGGCCCTGGTCGGGGTCGTCAATCTGCCGATCATCAAGTTCTCCGTCGACTGGTGGAACACATTGCATCAACCCGCGAGCGTAATGCGGCTCGGGGGGTCCACGATCGCCTTTTCGATGCTTGCCCCGCTTCTGGTTATGGCCACCGGCTTTGGCCTGTTGTTCGTCGCACTGCTGATGCTGCGCATGAGGTCTGCCTTGAACGAGCGCAGAGCGATGGCGCTGCGGCTCAACGCTGGAGGGCCGCAGGCGCTTCGCTCGGAGCGCGAGCAGCCGGTACCAGCGCGAACGGCGCCTCAGTCATGAACGGGATTAGCGGGCTTTTGGCGATGGGTGGGTACGCGAGCTTTGTGTGGCCCGCCTATGGGATCGCGCTCGCGGTACTCGGCGGTGTCGCGGCTCAGGCCTGGCGGCGTTATCGTGCAAGCCTCCTCGCGCTCGACCGGCTGCAACAGCACCGCGCGAGCAGACGATGACCCGCAGGCAACAGAGGCTGGGCCTGCTTGCCCTCGGCATGGCCGCTCTCGCCGGAGCGACGGCGCTGGTATTGACTGCATTCAACGACAACCTCGTGTTCTTTTACGGTCCGAGCGAGCTCAAGGCAAAAAGCATCGGGGTCGATCGCCGAGTGCGTGTCGGGGGGCTCGTCGAGGCGCACAGCTTGTCGCGCGCTGCCGACGGCCAAGGCATTTCGTTCCGCATCACCGATGGTTCGGCGGTTGTCGCGGTCGTCTATCAGGGTCCGCTGCCGGATCTCTTCCGCGAGGGCCAAGGTGCGGTGGCGGAGGGAAAGTTGCGTCCCGACGGTGTGTTCGCAGCCTCGACCGTGCTCGCCAAACACGACGAGAACTATATGCCGCGCGAGGTGGTCGACGTGTTGAAGAAGAGCGGTCATTGGCGGGAAGGCGCAGACCTCAAGAACGCTGCCACCCCGGACAGTGTGGCGCGTTCGCAATGACCGGCGAGAGCGATCGCCTTCCAGCCAAGGCCGGCTGACCCCGATGCCCCGTAAGCTCATATTTCTGCTCCCGGCCGCGCTGTTCGTGGCGTTGCTGGCTGCCTTCGCAGCAGGTCTGGGACACGACCCGCATCTGCTGCCGTCCGCGCTGATCGATCGCCCGGTGCCTGATTTCTCCTTGCCTACTCTCTACAAGGGTGCCGATGGCCTGACCCGCAAGGACTTAGAGGGTCGGGTGACCCTCGTGAACTTCTTCGCGTCATGGTGCGCCCCGTGCCGCGAGGAGCAACCCCAACTAATGGCGCTGGCCCATCGGCAGGGACTGACCCTGGACGGCATCGCCTATAAGGACAAACCCGAAGAGTCGCGCCGGTTTCTCGATCGCCTCGGCAATCCTTACTCCCATATCGGGATCGATAGCGACGGCACTACCGCGATCGATTTCGGAGTTTACGGTGTGCCTGAGACCTATGTTATCGATGCCAGCGGCCGCATCCGTTACCGCCATGTTGGCCCGATGACCACCGAGGACGTTAAAGACAAAATTCTGCCCGTCATCGAGCGTGTTACGGCCAACGGCAGCCCGCCCGCGATATCCGGCCGCTCGGGATAACAAAGGCGCGGAGTTACGGCTCCGGCTCGCGGTCTTCGCTAGAGACCGCTGCAAGAAAGCGAGGGAGGTCGCGCCAGCCATAGGCGATGGCCTCGACCGACGCGCCCCCCACGGGCAGCGGCCTATGACTGACCTGACGAGCTCCCAGCCGCTCGTAAAAAAAGCGGGCCGGGTTATCGCGCAATACCCAAACGATTGCGGAGCGGCGGCCCGTTGTGACGAGGCGCCGGAAAAGCGCGATCACCAGTCGTCTTCCGATGCCCTGATTTTGCCAATCCGGGGCGACGTAAAGGGTGAACACCTCGCCGGCGAAAAACCGGTCACCGCGGTTTGGCCCGCAGCTGCCGAAACCGCGGATGATGCCGCCAGCATCTACCGCGATACGGACATCACGCGGCTCCCGCAGGATTACCGCACGCCAACCGGCCTCGCGGCGCCGCTCCGACAGCCCAACCAGATAGGAAGCGGAGAGCAAACCGGCGTAGGTCGTCCGCCAGGTCTCTACATCGAGGCGGGCGATGGGACGCGCATCTGACGCTCGTGCCGGCCTTATCGTGATCTCACCCATGGTCGATATTGTGCCCGCTTTCGCCGGCCGTGGGGAGAGCGATCAGGGGTGGATCAACATCCGCCTGACGCGATCCGTTACCGCGTGGCGTTTTCGCATCGGCCCGATTATCGTATGTGGCCGTGAAAAAGTCTCCGCCTAGCTGCGTCAGCTTTTTGATTCCGCTGATGCTTTTGATGCCAGCAACGGGTGGGGCCGCGGATGCGAAGAAGTCTGGCCATCTCGCGCGGCCTGCGACTGCAAACCCGACAGAGCGGTTGGGAAGCAGCGATGCCTGGACCGCTTTCACTTATAGAGAGAGATCCGGTAAGGTTTGCTACATCGCTGGCGCACCGCAGAAGAGCGAGCCCGCGACCGCAAAACGCAGGCCTCCGGTCGCGATGGTCACCCATCGGCCGGCTGAGAAGGCGGCTAATGTCGTCAGCTTTGACGCAGGATACCCGCTCAAGGAAGGCAGCGACGTCTCCCTCGACATAGGGGGTGAGAAATTCGACCTGTTCACAAAGGATGACAGCGCCTGGGCCCGCACTTCCGAGCTCGATAAGACGATCGTCGAGACACTGGCAAAGGGCAAACAAGCCGTGGTCAAAGCGACGCCGCAGAAGGGGCCCGCGACCACCGACACCTATTCGCTCGCCGGTTTCGCGCAGGCGCTTGCGATGATCGACAAAGCTTGCGAGATCAAGCGTTAAAAGCGCGCTATATCTAGCAAGTCATGCCGACCGCCATCCTTCTGGAAACCCGACGCTGCAACCTCGTCGGGCATAGTCGCGAGGCTCTCGTCGCCGAAATGGCGGCGTTTGGAGCCGAACCGTTTCGCGCGCGCCAGCTCTGGCACTGGATCTATCATCGCGGCGCCACCGATTTCGCGGCGATGACTTCGCTGGCGAAGCCGTTTCGCGACAAGCTGGCAGCGAGTTACGAGCTAAGCCGGCCAAGTATATCCCGCCTGCTCACCTCGGTCGACGGGACCCGCAAATGGCTGCTGCGCTTCCCTGATGGTGAGGAGGTCGAGACGGTCCACATCCCTGAGGAAGACCGTGGTACGTTGTGCATCTCCACGCAGGTCGGCTGCACCCTGACCTGTTCGTTTTGCCATACCGGCACGCAACTCCTGGTTCGCAATTTGACGTCCGTGGAAATCGTCGACCAGGTCATGATTGCCCGGGATGCACTCGGAGAGTGGCCGTCACCACAATACGACCGTCAGATCACCAACATCGTGCTGATGGGGATGGGCGAGCCGCTCTACAATTTCGACAACGTCGCGGCGGCGCTGAAGATCATCATGGACCCTGAAGGTTTGTCGATTTCGCGCCGCAAGATTACGCTGTCGACTTCGGGGGTTGTGCCGATGATCCTCCGTTGCGGCAGAGAGCTCGGCGTCAATCTCGCTGTCTCGCTGCATGCGGTGTCCGATGACGTTCGAGACCGCTTGGTGCCCCTCAACCGCAAATATCCGATCGCTGAGCTGCTCGATGCCTGTCGGAACTATCCGGGAGCGAGCAATGCGCGACGGATCACTTTCGAGTATGTGATGCTCAAAGGCATCAACGACAGCTCGAGCGATGCCCGCGAGCTGGTGCGGTTGCTGGCAGGCATTCCCGCTAAAGTCAATCTGATCCCGTTCAACCCGTGGCCGGGCGCTCCTTACGAGTGCTCTTCGGAGGCAGTAATCAAGTCATTTTCCGACATCGTGTTCGCGGCCGGCTTTTCGGCGCCGGTGCGCACGCCGCGCGGGCGCGACATCCTTGCCGCGTGCGGCCAGCTCAAATCTGCGAGCGTCAAGCCGCGCAGGGCCGAGCGGTCGCCGGTCCACGCTGCCTGACCTCCATTGCCGCGTCGCGGTCGGCTCTCTGGGGTGCTGTATCTGATCTTCGGCTCTGCGCTTGCAGTCTACGGGGTGTTGGTCGGCAGCCTCTATGTGTTTCAGCGCCATCTGCTCTATTTCCCCGGCGGTGGCCGGCCGGTTCTTGGAGAACTCGCGGCATTTGGGGTCCGTGAAGTCGGGGTGACGACAGCCGACGGGTTGTCCCTGCTTTCCTGGTACCTGCCGCCCCGCGCCGGCCATCCCGCGATTGTGTATTTTCACGGCAATGGTGGCCATATCGGCTACCGCGCCGAGCGCCTGAGTTGGTTTGCGCGGTACGGCTACGGGGTGCTGATGCTTGAATATCGCGGCTACGGCGGGAACTCAGGCGCGCCGAGCGAGGCCGGCTTCTATGCCGACGGCGCAGCGGCGCTCGATTTTCTTGCGAGCTGCGGCATCACGCCGAACCGCATCGTTCTCTACGGCGAGTCGCTGGGATCGGGGGTTGCCGTGCGATTGGCCGCGCAGCGGGAGGTCGCGGGCCTGATTCTGGAAGCGCCGTTCACTAGCGTGGCCGAAGTCGCGCAATACCATTATTCCTTCATGCCGGCCGCGGCGATGGTGTGGGACCGTTTCGACTCGCTCTCCTGGATCGGCAAGGTCAGAGCCCCGATCCTGTTTTTGCACGGCGAGCGCGATCGGGTCGTGCCGATACGCTTCGGTCGCGCGCTGTTCGATGCAGCGCCGGAACCGAAGGAGTTTTGGACTGCCCAAGATGCCGGTCACGAAACCCTTGCCCAATTCGGCGCTCTCGATGCCGTGCTCGGATTCCTGGAGCGGCGCGTCGGTTGATTGCACTTGCGAACTGGAGGAGGCGATGACCGAAGCGGTGAAAAAGGTAGTGCTCGCCTATTCCGGCGGACTCGACACATCGGTGATCCTGCGCTGGCTGCAGGAAACCTGCCGCTGTGAGGTCGTCACCTTCACTGCCGATCTGGGCCAAGGCGAGGAACTCGAGCCGGCGCGTAAGAAGGCCGAGATGCTCGGTGTGCGCGAAATCTTTGTCGATGATCTCCGAGAGGAGTTTGTCCGTGATTTCGTCTTCCCGATGTTTCGCGCCAACACCCTCTACGAGGGCGCCTATCTCCTCGGCACCTCGATCGCACGGCCACTGATCGCCAAGCGCCAGATTGAGATCGCCCGCCAAGTCGGAGCCGACGCCGTTGCCCATGGCGCCACCGGCAAGGGCAACGACCAGGTCCGTTTTGAGCTCAGTTATTATGCGCTCGCGCCTGACATTAAGGTCATCGCGCCGTGGCGCGTGTGGGATCTGACCTCGCGTACCCGGCTTATGGATTATGCCGAAAAACACCAGATCCCGGTCGCCCGGGACAAGCGCGGGGAGGCCCCGTTCTCGCTCGACGCCAACCTTTTGCATGTTTCTGCCGAGGGTAAGATGCTCGAAGATCCGTGGATTGAGCCGCAGGAGCTCGTCTTCGGCCGCACCGTTGCTCCCGAAGCCGCGCCCGACGCCCCTGAATATCTCGAGATCGCGTTCGAACACGGCGATCCGATCGCGATCGATGGCGAAATTCTGTCTCCGGCGGCTTTGGTCCAACGGTTAAACGAGATCGGAGGCAAACACGGGATCGGACGGCTCGATCTTGTCGAGAACCGCTTTGTCGGCATGAAATCACGCGGCGTGTATGAGACACCGGGCGGCACAATCCTGCAGGCGGCCCACCGCGGCATCGAGAGCTTGACCCTCGACCGTGGCGCCGCGCATCTGAAAGACGAGCTGATGCCGCGCTACGCGGAGCTGATCTACAACGGCTTTTGGTTTTCTCCCGAGCGTGAAATGCTGCAGGCGCTCGTCGACAAGAGCCAGGAATGTGTCGACGGCATCGTGCGCTTGAAGCTCTACAAAGGCTCTGTGCGCGTCGTCGGAAGGAAATCACCTCGGAGCCTCTACAGCCTAGCCCACGTCACCTTCGAAGAAGACGCCGTCTACGATCAGCGCGACGCCGAGGGTTTCATCAGGCTGAATGCGTTGCGCCTGCGCCTCGCCGCCCGCCGGCGCTGAATCTCCGCTCGATCAGCGCGCTCCTCGTTGCGCTTCGAGCCAGCTGATCATGATCCGATTGAAGACGTCCGGGCGCTCGACATTAGGGAAATGGCGGGCGTTCGGGATTTCCTCGTAGCGGCCGCCTGGAACCAGCTCGGCGAGGCGTCGATTTTCGCTAGGCGGGGTGCCCGGATCGTCGGTGCCGCACACCACCAGCACCGGCAAGCGCAGCGACGACAACCGCCCGGTGAAGTCGAAATTCATGATTGCCGCCGAGCAGCCGAGATAACCCGCCGGTGTCGTCGCCGCGACGGTATCGCGGATCTGTTTCCAGCGTCCGGGGTTGCGCGGCCTGAAAGCATCGGTGAACCAGCGTTCTACGGTCGCATCGGCGAGCGGCTCCAGCGAGTTCGCCCGGCGCACCGTGTTCATGCGCTCCTCCCACAATGCCGCCGCAGCCGACGGGCTGGCCGGTAGCGTGTCGCACCACATTGCGGAAATCAGCTTGTCGCCATGGTCGAGCGCGAACGCCTGGCCAATCATGCCGCCGATCGACAGGCCGATGTAGTGGACGCGCGCGAGCGAGAGGGCGTCGAGCATTACGGCGACGTCGTCCGCCAGCGCCTTCATCGTGTAGTCGCCGGCGACCGGGTCGCTGCCGCCGTGACCGCGCATGTCGAGGCGCAGCACCCGAAATCCTTCTTGCAGCAGCGCCGGCAGCTGCTCGGCCCAGCTGCCGCCGTCGGAAGCCAGCGAGTGCGTGATGCAGACGACCGGACCATTCTCGGGCCCGGTGAGATCGTAATAGAGGCAGCGTTCCCTAAGTCCCAGCGGCAACAGCATGGCATATCCTCCTTTTCGCGTTACGGGATGACCACCGGAGCCCCAGCAATCAGCGCGTGAGCGTTGTAAAGAACCGCATACAGCAACAAACCGGCGATGAGGCGCAACAAGCTGATGTCGCGCCAGCGCAAGCGGGTGCGGCCGGTGACGAGCGCGGCAAAGGGTAGGTTTGAGGTAACTTCGGCGAGCCGTGACCAGTTGCTGCCGAGCGCAAGCCGCTTTTTGCGGTCGATCAAGAGCGTACCGCCGAGCGAGAGCGCGGCAAAGGCACCGAAGAACAACAGTGAGCGTAGATCGCCGTTGGCAATCATATGGCTGATCGCCCACAGGCCGATGGCCCACATCACCGGATGACGCGTCACGCGCAGCATACCCGGCGCCGGATCGTCCGCCCGGGCCGCCCGCTCCATACCGACCGCGGTCGGGTTGGGCGTCGTATAGCCCGCAACCAGCAGAACTGTCGCCAGGGGCATGACGACGATCGGAACGAGCGCCATCCACATCTGACGCGGCCACAAGAGAATCGTGGGTGCGTGAGCATATGCCATGAGAAACCACGCGAAGGTCACCAATGCCGTCAGCGAGTAGACCGCGAGAAAACCGCGCTCGCCGAGCTGATCGCGCAATGACCCCCGCAAACCGGTGCTCGACAGCAGGACATGGCTGCCGCAGAACGCGATCCCGGCGATTACCAGCGAGATGAGGCCATGGCTCACTGTACGCCCTTCTCACCACCCGGGCAGGCGTTCGATCTCGGGCGTGATCTTCTCGATCAGTTGCTGCGGGTCGCCGGCAACGCGCACTGCCTTGTTGCGGCTGGTGAACCCCTGAATGATCGAGAGATCCCGGCGCGGAATGCGCCACACCCTTGCGAGCAACTGTAACAGCGCCTCGTTTGCTCGCCCGGCTTCCGCCGGTGCGGTCATTGCTGCCCTCAGAGCGCGCCCGCCCTCGGCCGCCGCGCCAATCGCGACCAGTCGATCGGCATTGGCCCGGGGGACGAGGCGAATTGCCACCCGCAGACCGTTGCTGGCGATGGTGAGCGGTCCTTCAGACAAGATATTCGAACATCAAGTCGCGCGCGAACCACAGCAAGAGGATCAGGATTACCGGCGAGATGTCGAGACCGCCGAGATCCGGGAGGACACGTCGTATCGGGCGGAGCAATGGTTCGGTTATCCGCCAGAGAAAATCCCCGATCGTGGCGACCGCGCGATTGTAGCGGTTGACGACACCAAAAGCGACGAGCCAGCTCAAAACCGCTTGGGCGATCAGCAGCCAGATATAGATCGTGATCACCGTGTTGACGAGGTGGAGTAAAGCATACATCTGACGGATGGCCCGGACGGCGAGTGGCGCACAGACCCTAGCGTCAGCCGCCGGTGTCCGCAAGGTTTGGGGGAACATGGCGGGGCCTGCGCTTGACAGGGACCGAGGCAATCACCATAGTCCGCCGGCCTTGCGAGAGGCGACAGACGCGATGGGGCCGTAGCTCAGCTGGGAGAGCGTCGCGTTCGCAATGCGAAGGTCAGGGGTTCGATCCCCCTCGGCTCCACCACCAAGCGCCCGAAAATATAGAAGATTTTCTGCTGCTTAGGGGAAGTGTCTTGGTTGGTCGTCACAAATAGGTTCCATATAGGTTCCTGGCAGCTGCGTTTTGCACCAGGCTAGGCCGCAGGGTCCATGGCGCCTGATTGATGATCGCCGCGCGCCCGTGGGGATAACAGTTACCCACGAGCGAGCTGCCGTTGCCGTCCGAGTCGCGGCCACAATGTCATTGCGGCCCTCCGTCGCGCATCTAATTCAGGCCCGATCAACTCAACGCGTTCTTTGACGAGCAAAAAGACCTGGGCTTTCCGCGCCTCGGGGCCGGCCACGACACGAAGAGGACTTCCTTTGCTCGCACATGGATA
>Ga0306921_10000117_pt1 | contig 56753 bp, 52 predicted proteins | sample sta12Cox44000080_FD_203760 | JGI IMG/M metagenome (GOLD analysis project Ga0306921, IMG submission 203760) | Lab enrichment of tropical soil microbial communities from Luquillo Experimental Forest, Puerto Rico - statoxic.12C.oxic.44.000.080 (v2)... | ecosystem: Environmental > Terrestrial >... | reverse complement strand
ACGGTCGGAACGAGGATTAACCCTCTAGAGGAACACGGACGACATTCACCTGCTCTTGAACAGAGTTTGATCCCAGTGCTCATCCTTTCCGCTGCCATCGCCTATTGCTGCCGGTCCCGTTTCGGTCTTGGGGCGCTGATCGTGACGTGGAACACCACGTCGCTAGGCGATTCATCGATCCTAGAAAAAATCTCAGGGGGGCGGTTTCAATTGTCCAGTAACATATCCATGATTTCATACGGCTTTTCGGCACGACATTGGCAACAAATTGAAGCAGTCGGCCGATCACAGTTTTCAACTTTGCTGCGTATCTGCGCCGTATTCGAGACTTCAGCGGAACATCTGATTCACGGACTAGACAGGGGAATCTACGAGGACTAGCCCCACCCCCGCCAATCTGTACGTGGCCATTTTGCAGATACCGCCTTATAAGACCTCCGCTTATGTCCTGGAACTCTGCACGGGAAATGTTAATATGCCCAGGGTCAAGGGTATTTCCGATGGGTGGTCTCCTTGTATTGCTGGGGCGCAGTTTATTGCTCCGCAACCTGAACGGTGGCTGAACTGCATCAGAAAGGCAACATCGCAAGCGCAGGCTGATACCAAATTTACGGAGGCTAAAGAGCCTAGTGCGATCTTGCAAGATTCTGGTAGTTGAGGACTTTGATCGCTTCCGGCAGGCTATCGTTCTGAGCCTTAAACAAAGGGTAGAGTTTCAGCTCATCTATGAAGCCTCAAATGGATTGGAAGCGGTCGAGCGAGCCGAAAAGCTAGAACCGGACTTGATTCTGCTGGACATTGGACTGCCCCATGTGGATGGAATTGAAGCGGCGCGACGAATTCGGAAAGTTTCCCCGAATTCCAAGATCCTATTTGTCAGCCAAGAGTCCTCTGCTGACGTGGTGCAAGAAGCCCTTCACCTGGGAGCACAGGGCTACTTATTGAAGGCCGATGCAGCTGGCGAACTGCTGCCTGCTGTGGATGCCGTACTGCAAGGCAGGCAGTATCTTAGTCGTTACCTACGAAGACCAAATGTAATCAGTAAGACTAATGATGAATACCCTGCTGGCTCTCTCCGTTTCAAAGAGCATCCGCCCCTACTACCTCAAAAGGGGAATATCGTTCGCGTCCATAAGGTTGCATTCCACCCAGATGATGCATCTCTCGTGGATGACTTCACTCGTTTTGTCGAAGTTGCTCTGAAGAGGGAGAATCCGGTCATCGTGATTGCGACTGAATCACACAGGGCCGATCTTCTGCAGAGATTGCAGGTACGTGGTCGGGATATGGCTCACGCAATCCAAGAAGGGAGCTACATTTCATTGGACGCTGATGACATGCTCTCGGAGGTCGTGGTCAATGATTGGCCTGACTCCACTCGTGTCTTGAACATGGCGAACGATCTCATTCTGGGGGCAGCCAAAGCCGCAAAAGGGAAGCATTTTCGAGTTGCCGTTTGTGGAGAATGCGCGCCCAGCTTAATCGCAAAGGGTAAGCCGGAGGCGGCCATTGAGTTGGAACACCTTTGGGACATAATCGCCAGAAGTCATTACATCGATATTTTGTGTGGGTATTTGTTGCGTGATTTTCAGAACAAGGAAAGCAGCCCGATCTTTGAAAGAATCTGTGTCGCCCACTCAGCTGCTTATACCCTCTGAGTGATTACCGACTCTGTACACTTCTTCAAGGATGTGGTGGTGTGGAATCGTAACGCCGAGGACCGCGTCAGATCCTGTCATAGCTCTGTCAGCCGACGTTGCGGGCACCCGTCACGCATGATCCGCGAAGCAGGCTAGGCCATCAACCAAGAGAACCCTCAACTGGAAGAGTTGTACGCGCGTTCCGACGCATTTCTCCCCCGTCTTTTGCTGAAAATTAACTTGCCATTACCCTGATAAAGGGTATAGAACTCACAGACCTGTAGAGATCGAGTAATGGCTCGGCCCAAGTTTAGAATTGGTCGCGTTTGTTCTTCCACCTGATCACGTTCGTACTTACTGCGCTTCAGAACTCCCCGACCTCCTCGCGCTCGATCTGGTGCAAATCCTTGGGAAGGTGCATTATGCACTGCCCATCATGTGCCTCAACCAAACAGGCTAAATTGACGGTTGAGATGATGATTCATTTTGGACCCGAGCATCTGGACGATCCCGGCGTCCTGTTGTTCCCCGAGATAGAGGTTTGTTTGCGTTGCGGCTTCTCCAGCTTCACCGTCCCCGAGACGCAAATGGCGTCGATTGCAAAATGCACGCTGGAAAATAAAACTGCATAACCTTGCTTTGAGCCCCTCCATAGTGAACACACCGCTGAGTACTCTCTGCAGAGATTCTCTCGCAGATGTGGCGTTCCCATTCACGCTGAAAGCCTTCATCACATACCGCGCAGAATATCCCTAAAAGGCCGTCCCATATCTCAGAACGAGATAGGTGGTGATAAACCCTGTTCCTGGCACTTCTCTTGAGTAGCGCTTCGCGTCCGATATAAAGTTCATCAGTGAGATCCCGACGCAAAATCCTGCTTCTGCTGGTCGCAGCGGTTGTGTGTATCGCAGCCTTCGCAGTTTGGTGGTTTGTACTCGAAACGAACTCTGCTCTTGGGACTGCCGCCAGGTGGATCGTGCGGTCGCACGACTACAAAGCCAAAGTACTAGCACAGCCGGATGGAACGAACGGTGAGTTGAAACATGTCGAATGGGATAGCTGGGGTTGGGCCGGAGAGAATACCACCGTTTATCTACTGTTTGACCCCACGGACGCATTGTCTCAGGCAGCGCACAGCCATCAATCGGGCAAGTACAACGGTATACCCTGCAAGGCCGATCTTGTGCGTCGGCTAGAGAGGCATTGGTATACGGTGCGGTTTTTCACCAACGACCTTTGGCGACCTGGTTGTAGAGACTCGTCATCCGACTAGTAATTTCCAACTTTGTTCATAGATGTTGATAAATCCTCTTCCCATCACCTATCTCAGAGCGAGATAAATGTGATTATCCCCAACTATCGACACCCAAGTCATCTTGTTCAGATTTCGCGACTAGATGGCAGGGGACCGATATGTAGCAGCCAAAAAGTGTAATCCATTACACTTTCGACGGCTTCGATATGGCGCGAGTTAGTTCACGGTAACCTCGTTATATGATGACCCTCTTTGTATGAACTATCCGTCACCGGGGTGGGTGACTCAGCTCTTTGGATAGAAGCACGGAGACGATCCTGCGGACCAATAGGACACCTCGAAGGAAGCGCAATGGTGTCAGTTCTGGTGTCAGTTGGCTTTTCTATTTTGCTTCGTTAAGGGTGCGCGTTGTTGCAGGATGATATTTCAGAAAAGCCGCATAGACACTAGCGATTTCGTTTTGGTGGGGTTGGTGCGTTGGGCTGCACAGTAGCTAAAATGGCTTAAAAGGCCGCTGCTCTACTACTGAGCTACGCCCCTAATTTGCGTCCGATTATCTTACATGAAAACATCGCGGCTCACAGCGGCTCAGTAGGACGGGCGGAAGACAGCGACAGGCAGCAGGGACACGCAGCTGGGTCAATCCGCGGCTTCATTTTTCGCCGAGATTCCGCGGCCGCGCTTTCGCTTCCAGAGGTAGTCTTTCCGTAGTTTCTCCTGGTGCTTTTTCACCTGCGATTCAATTTCGGAGAACGCGATTTTCGAGCAGGCCAGAACATCCGCTCCCGTACCCGAAGCGTGCAGGCTCCCGGTCGGCAGCCGCAGATTCATCGAGCACGTATATTCAATTTTACGCGGCGCCTTTTCAATCAGCCAGTGAAGCTCCACCAGATCCGGATCGTAGCGCTTTAGTAGCCGGTTCAACTTCTCAATGTGATGCGCTGCTTCGCCATCGATTGTCTTGCGATGTTCCGGTTCGATATTGCTGTAGAAAAGTTTCATGGAGCATCCTCTTTCGAGTTGGCTCGCCAAGGGAAGGGGCTTTCGCATGGAGGCACAACCAGCATAGCGCCGCTCGTCACGCGATTCAATACCGCCTGCGCTTGATTGACACGCTTCGATTCGCATCATAGTCTGAACTCGAGCGAAGCAGCTAGCCGATGGACTCCCAGAAGAAAGCCGCTACCGGCGCACAACCGCACAGCATCCGGGTGGGACTGGCAGGCTGGTCGTATGACGACTGGAACGGAATCGTCTATCCCTCGCCGCACCCCCGCGATTTCCACGAGGTCACTTTTCTCGCGCAATTTTTCGACACGATCGAAATCAACACTTCCTTCTACCAACCGCTGAAGCCGCAAGTCGCCACGCATTGGATCGGCCTCGCAGCGGAGAATCCGCGTTTTTTGTTCACCGCCAAGATGTGGCAGAAATTCACGCACGAGACCGGCGCCACTTCGGAAGATGAAAAACTGGTGCGCGCGGGATTCGATCCACTATTTGACGCGGGCAAGCTCGGCGCTGTCCTGCTGCAGTTCCCTTTTTCGTTTCACCACACTACGGAAGCACTGGCTCTCTTGAAGCAACTGCTCCAAACCTTCCGCGAGTATCCGCTCGTAGTCGAAGTCCGCCATTCGTCCTGGGCGTTCCCCGAATTCTACGAACTGCTGCACGAACGCGGCGTCGGCTTTTGCAATATCGACCAGCCCGTGATCGGCAAATCCATCAAACCCACCGAACGAACCACTTCGCCGGTCGGCTACTTCCGGTTGCACGGCCGCCGTTACGATACGTGGTTCACCGACGACCCGGAAGTCCCGAGCTTCGAACGCTACAACTATCTCTACTCCGAGGAAGAACTCGAGCCGTGGGTGAAGCGCGTAGACCACGTGGCAAAACACGCGGAAAATACTTTTGTGATTGGCAATAACCACTACATCGGAAAAGCCGCCGTGAACGCCCTGCAGCTCATCCACTTGTTGCGAAAAGAGAAGGTGAAAGTCCCCGAACCCCTCCGCCGGCACTATCCCCAGCTCGATTCAATCGCCAGCGAACCTCCCAAAGAGCCTCTGCTGTTTCCTCTCGCCCCTCAATAAGCCGTTCCACGAAGTCGAACGCGCAAAACTGGCTGGCATCCGGTTGAAGTGGCACAGGCACTCTTGTTTACCCTGAGGTACGAAGGGCCTGTGCGCCTTTGCTAAGGCAATTCCCCAGGAACTTGACTGTTAACACGCAATCGAACCCGGCGGACGGGAATACACACTCCCGAAAGTGCAGCATTCCTCGATTGGATCGCTTTAACTATTTCCAGGATTTACTTCTTAAAGAGGTCTTCGAAGGCTTTCCGCGCGTCATTAGGACGCGCCGCGGGCGCCTCAGGCGAAGTCTTCGTGGCATATGTAACCGGAGAAGTATCCTTTTCCACCGTCATGCGAAATTCGAAAAACGTGCAATCATTCTTCGCTAGTTTGTTCGCGATTCTTTCGGGAATCGGCTGTGTGCATTCGAATTGCGCCGCCGTATCAAAATGCACGCACTGCTTGCACGAATGCATCGCCGCCTGGCAGCGCGGACATTCCCCGCTCTGATCGAATCCCGGCGCCAGCACTGCACCGCAACTCGAGCAGCGCGCCCGCATCACTGTGCCCACCATCCGCGGCGTCCGCGGCCCCAGCATGTCCTGCTTCGGACGCGGCGGCTGCTGCTGATCCGCGGACCGCTCAGCGCGCTCGCGCTTCTTTTCGCGCGCCTCCGCGTCGCTATAGCCCCTCTGTCTATACTTCCGCTCCATGAAAAACCTCCCGGGGGATTTCCTGATGATACCCCCAAAGCTCCTGCTCCGATTCCCTTGTACGCGCGGCGTGTGGAAAGGTAATCGTTTTCTACATTGGCCTTAATTCGTGCCTCGCGCGGATTGCCTGGCCCAAAATTTGCACAAACCTTCCGCGGGCAGATCCGGCTGGAGCAACGCTGTTGGTTGTCCGAAATGCGCAAGCGCTGCTTCCGCTGCGAGATATCCGCTGCGCACTGCGCCTTCCATCGTCGAGGGCCATCCGGTTTGAGTCCAATCCCCCGACAGAAACAAATTGCTCACCGGCGTCGTTTGCGCCGGCCGCCAGCGGTCCACGCCTGGCTCAGGCGAAAATGTCGCGTTCACTTCCTTGATCACCATCGCTTTCAGCACATTCGCTTCGCACGTTGCCGGCAGCACATCCGCCAGTTCGTGGCGGCAAAGCTCGATAATTTCTGCTCGCGAGCGCGGAACCAGGTCGTAAGAAGCGCTGATCACCAACTGCAAGTACTGCCCTTTTTCAGCGTTGCCCGTCTTTGCACGCACCTCTGCCCCGGGGCTTCCTTCGTTAGGCCCGGTTGGACGCGCCTTCCAGGCATTCGTTTCGCTTCCACTCGAAAGCAGCGTCCGATTGAAAATCCATTGCGTTGTGTGGTCGAGGAGCGTCAAAAACGGCTCCGCCATCACCGTGCGATCGAACCAGAAATGCACGCTCGTAATCGGCGACGTATTGATATGCCGCAATCCTTCGAGCGGCGCTCCCGGTTCAGCCATCTCTTTTGGCGCCAGAGTCAGCAGAACGTCGTGCGGCACCGCCGCGATACAGGCATCCGCTGTTATCTCCGTCCCGTCTTCGAGAATCGCGCCTGCGAACCCGTCGCCTTGCACACATAGTCGGCGCACTCCGCTGCGCAATCGCACTTCTCCTCCGCGCCTCGCGATGGCTTCGCGGCAACCCTCGTAGAGTTCCGCCAGAGGAACGTAAGGAATTCCCACGCGATACCCGCGCGCGTTGCTCAGAAAACCCTTCCAGAAAACCTCAATCCCATACTTCGCGTCCGTTCGCGCGAGCTCTTCATCGAGCGCGCTCACTAGCACCACGCGCCAGAACCGCTCAATCGCGCCCGGCGTCTGCCGCATCGAGTGCAACCACTCCAGCATTGACGCGCCTTCCGCGCGCGGCGGATTCCCTTCCGCGCGCGCGATTGCCAGCATCCCTTCCGCAATCGAGCGCTTGTCTGCCAGCGTCAGCGCGTCGAACAACAGAAACGACGGCGCCATGTGCAGCGGCGAAGGCAGCGGCGACGCTTGAATTTCCGAGCGCCGCCCCTCGCGATCGACGAAATAGAGCCGGTCGTAAAACCGGATCTTCTCGCTCGCTCCCACGCGGCGGTAAAAATCGGCCAGGTTCGTGCAGCAACCCAGCGTCACGTGCTGGCAATTGTCCACTTCGCTGCCGTCAGGCAGCGTGTAAGACGTAGCTCGCCCGCCGAGGTGGCGACGCTTCTCGAGCAGTTGAACGCGAAAACCTGCGTCAGCCAGCGCGATGGCGGAGGACAGGCCCGCCAGGCCGCCGCCGATTACCAGGACGCTTTGCGAGGGCATCACCCTTCCACCAGCCGGCCTTTTTCACCGCGAGGCCGGCTGCGAGGAGATATTGAACTTTTTCCGCACTGGACAGCGAAACGCGGGAAGCGAACACGTCAAAGTGGCGCTCTTCCATGCGCGCCAGCAGTGTGCTGTAGGTCCGCACCAGGGCCCATAGCGTTGCGCGGCTGTCCGCATCGATTTGGCCCACGAGCGCGACGCCTTCCTCATAGAACCGCCAGGCGCGTTCCGCTTCGAATTCGAGCAGCGCCTGCACAGCTTGCGTGAGCGGCCCCTCGAGATCGCCCTTCGTGCAGCCGAAGCGTTTCAGATCTTCCTGCGGCAGGTACACGCGGCCCATTTCGAGATCGGCTTTCACGTCGCGAATGATGTTGGTCAGCTGAAAGGCAAGGCCCAGCCGTTCGGCGAGATCGGGATTGCGCGGATCGCGAAAGCCGAACACGTGCAAGCACGTCAGTCCCACGGTTCCCGCCACCCAGTAGCAATACTCGGAAAGCTGGTCGAACGTCGCATAGCTCATGACGGCTAAATCCATCTCTGCACCCAGAATCAAATCGTGAAAGTAGCGCGTGGGAATCTTGAAACGCGCAATCGAATCGGCGAGGGCAGGAAGAATCGCGTGGCCGCTCGTATCGCCGGAAATGGCGTCATCAAGCATTTTGCGCCAGCGCGCCAGGCCTCGGCGCTTAACACCTAGGTCACCGGGCTCGTCTGATACATTGTCGATGAGCCGCATGAAAGCATAGAGCGCGAAGAGCGCATTGCGCTTTTCGCGCGGCAGTCCGAAAAAGGCAAGATAAAAACTACTTTTTGCGCTGCGCGCGATGCGATTGCATTCGACGTAAGACGCCCTGAGCGCCTGCAACTCTGCCATCGATTGTCCGGTTTCCTCATACGCCATCGTGTCTTCCACGGTGTTCAGTTGCCGCGAAATTTCGTCAGTCGGGCCCGATACGAACACTTTCGAAGCGAGTGCGCCACTCAACAATCGCACTTGCTTCCACTTCGAAATGCTCGGGCGATGAATCAACGTGTCGTAACCGGATCTTTCGATTGCGTCCAGGACCGCCAGGCCGCCATGGCTAAACATCTCGATGTCTGTTCGCAAGATCCCTTCGACACTGCGCACGAGCGGCATGCCCGCCATGAAGAGGCCGCGCGTGCGAGCAATTAAATCTTTCATCAGCGATACATACCGCTCGCTGAATCGCCGCTCGACGATGTCCGCTTCGGTTAATCCGTGAGCAGCTAGGACGTCGAGCGGAATGTAAATGCGCCCCTTCTCCAAATCACGCGAGACGTCCTGCCAGAAATTCGCCAGCTGCAACGCGGTGCAGGTGTAATCGGAAAGCTTCTGACGCTCGGCATCGCGATAACCGCAGAGATAGAGCACCAGGCGGCCGACTGGATTCGCCGAATACACGCAGTAGTCGAGCACCGCGTCCCACGTAGCATAGCGTTGCACGCGCTGGTCCTGGCGGAATGCTCGCAGCAAATCACTGAACGGCTTCTGCGGAATGTCCTTCGCGCGAATCGTTTCGCGCAAGGCAATCAGCACCGGATGCGTCGGGCCGCGCTCGCCGGAATAACCCAGCACCAGCTCGCTTTCCCACGCATCCAGCAACTCGAGTGCGCGCTGGCGGTCGGGAACTTCGTCACCCAGGTCATCCGACCATCGGCAGTAGGCGTAGAGATTGTAGAAATGCTGGTGCAAATGCTTGGGCAGCAGCCAGGAGACCACATTGAAATTCTCGTAGTGATGCGTCGCGAGCCAGCGCGTGTAGCGCTCGCCTTCTTCGACGCTGCATCCTGCCGCAGGGAGATGGCGCGCGATTTCGAGTTCAGGTGTAGCTAACACGGTAGTGACGCAGAGAGGCGCTTGCCTTTCGCTAATACGTACTTATTTTCAGAACGAACTCGCTCTGGTTCCCTGTTTCGAACTGGCCAAAGCGCTTGCGGATAAAAATTGTGCCGCGGTTGGCGCGGCAAAATCGCTTAAGGAATGATAGCAGTTTTCAACTGGCCGTTGCGGTGCTTCATATGCTCGAACACGGCGGGCAATTCCGTGAGCGGCACTTCCCCGGTGATGAAATCGCTGGCGCGAACTTCTCCGCGCGCGATGGTTTCGAGAGCTTCGCGCATGAATTGCGGCGTATGGTGAAACGTCGATTTGATGGTGATTTCGGAATAGTGCAGAGCTGTCGGATCGAATTCCACATTTACGCCGCGCGGGCAGCCGCCGAAAAGATTTACGGTGCCGCCTTTGCGAGCCATCTGCACAGCCCACTGCCAGGTGGTTGCCGTGCCGACGGCTTCGATCACTGCATCGGCGCCGCGCCTGCCGTCGCTCAGTTCGCGGACGAGCCTCACCGGATTATCAATTTCACTGATGTCAAACGCCGCCACGGCGCCCAGCCGTTCCGCCGCGCGAGTCTGCGTTTTTCGCTTGCCCAGCGCAATCACGCGCACGCCGCGCGAGGAAAGCACGCGAATAAATTTGAGGCCAATCGGTCCGCAACCAATCACCACGACCGTATCCGCTGGCCGGATACCTGTTTCGTGAATGCCGCGCAAAACACAGGCCAACGGCTCGGCCATGGCCGCATCCACGAACGAAACGCCTTCCGGAATCTCGAGCATGTTCTGGCGGACGATTCTTCCGGGAATGCGGATGTATTCGGCGTACGCGCCGTTGTTGAAAAGAAGATCTTCGCAGAGATTCGGCTGCCCCTTGCGGCAGAAGAAGCAGGTGTTACAGGGAGCCGAATTTGCGGGCAGCACGCGCATGCCTTTGTGCACGCCGCCATTCACTGAGCGGCCCTGCTCTTCAATCACGCCCGCCAGTTCATGCCCAAAAAGAGCGGGAGGTTTGATCATCCGGGCGTGGAATCCCTGTTTCCAAACTTTCAAATCCGTGCCGCAGGTCAGCGCCACTTCGACGCGCACCAGCACTTCATCGTCTGCAACGCGGGGAATATCCACGCGTTCGATCTTCATGTCTTCACGGCCATACAGCACGGCCGCGTTCATGTGTCCGTTTCTCTCTCGTCTCATTGGTGCGTGATTACTACTTTTAAGGTACCATCCAGCGGCCTTGCCGCCAACTCCAGCGCGTCCGCTATGCGCTCGAGTGGAAACCGGTGGGAGATCATCTCCCGTATAGGCAATCGCCGCTCGAATACCAACGCCGCAGACTCTTCCTGATCGTCGGCCGACGCGCTGTAGCTCCCCAGAATTTCCTTTTCTTCCACGCCAACGGCAGCGGCAGCGAACTCCAAACGGGTCACCGGATCATTATGAGCAAACAGTAGCACGCGCCCGCCAGGCCGCGCGATAGCAAGCGCTTCGTGCACTAATGACGGGTTGGACACGGCCACTAGGACCGCATCCGCCCCTCGTTCGGAAGTGCGGCGGCGCATCTCGTCCACTAAATTGGCGCTCTTGGGATCGAACGATTCCGCAGCGCCAAAGCGCAGGCTCGCCGCGCGGCGCCCTGGCATCGGGTCGCTGGTGAAAACTTCGGCGCCCTCATATTTCGCGAGGAGCATCAGCAGCATTCCGATAGGCCCTTGCCCGATCACCAGCACCGTTTCGTCGGGCTTTACTCGCGCTTTGCGCACGGCTTTGAGGCAAGTGTTCACAGGCTCGATGAAGGTAGCGTCTTCGAAGGTGACGTCAGGAGGCAGCGCGATCATTCCGCGCTCGACCACCCACGGCATCGCGCGGACGTATTCCGCGAAGCCTCCGCCATTGGGATCAAATCCCGCCGTAAGGCCAGTCTTCTTGTACCCAGCGCACTGCGAGAAGAGTTTGCGCTCGCAATAAAAGCACGCGCCGCACGGAACGTGATGAAAGCTCATCACGCGGTCGCCGGCTCTAAACTTCTTCACGCAAGCGCCCACTTGCACGACGGTGCCGGCCAGTTCGTGGCCCAGAATCTGCGGCGGCGCGACGTAGCCGTGCTCGATCTTTTTGATGTCCGTGCCGCAAATCCCGCAGACCGCGACGCGGCATAGCACTTCGCCCTCGCCAAGCTCCGGGACGGGGACGGATTCAACGACGACACGTCCTTTGCCGCGATAGACACCGGCGCGCATGTGGCTCAGGGAGCCAATTGGCTTGTGGGCTGCGTCGATTTGGGTGGTTGTGTTGTCTCCCGTTTGCGTCACTCTCACTGTGCGGTTGCCTTCAGTTCGATCGGCTGGGCGCTCGAGGCGATCCGGGTAATATAGCGATCCAAGAACTCCGCCAGCGCCTCAGATGCCTTTTTGCTCTGCTGCCCGAGCCTGACGAGATCAGGAATCGCTTTCGGGTGCATCGCTACCTGTTTCACGACCCGCGGAATACTCAAATGGCCTTCGTCGCCGAAAACCTGATTCATATCGATCGGTAGAGCTTCGCCCGAAGCGTCACTTATGGCGCGCACCGCAACCGCGGGAACTCCCGCATCTCTAGCCGCTGCAAGGATTTCGAAGCTTTCCATTTCGACCGCATCCGCCATCTTGCCAAGCTGACTCTTTTCATCGGGCCGGCTGATTGTGCGCTCGGCGCTGTAGAACCGGTTCACCACAGTTGCGCCGCATTCGGAGGCGAACGAGACGAGCGAAGGGCTCGCTGCCATTAGCTCAGGCTGTGCATTCTCATCGCGGAGTCCTTCGGAAGCTATTTCGCGAGCGGCGATGACCTGTGCGATCGAGTACTCGGGACGAAGAGCACCCGCCAGACCCGACGAGATGCAGTACTCGAGCGTTCCGGCTTCCACCCAAACGATTCTTGAAAGCGCCAGCTTCGCCGGCCGCTGTCCCACACCGGTCAATAAAACCGTGACGTCGGCACCGCCAATTTCGGCGGTAAAAACATCCGCCTTGCCCAATGTGCTCTCACGAAATCTGTGCGCCGCTCGCCAGGGAGCGAATTCGTTTTCGAGCGCGAATGTGGCCAGTATCTTCAACGTTATTCCCTAGGCCGCCTCGGCGTGCACGGCCGGCGCCCCCGCCGCTTTGCCACGGATGTAACCGTGCGATTCGTACCAGCGAACGGCACGGTCGAGGGCGGCTTCGACAGGCGTGGGCTTGTAGCCCAGCTCTTTTTCGGCTTTGTCGCTCTGGACGAACATTCGATGACGCGACATTTTCACGCCTTCGACCGGAATTTGCGGTTCGCGCCCTCGGAGACGGGCGAAAAATTCATCAGCGTAGCCGGCAGCCAGCGCGATGGCATGCGGCAGGCGCACACGCGGTGCGGGACGCCCGACAATGGCCGCGAGCATCTCCAAGATCTGTTTCAGCGTCAGATTGCGAGCGCCGAGGATGTAGCGTTCGCCGATCCGGCCCTTTTCAGCCGCCAGCAAATGGCCGGCGGCGACATCTTCCACAGCAACTACGTTCAACCCTGTATCTACGTATGCGGGCATCTTCCCGTTCAGGAAATCGAGGATGATTTTCCCCGTTGGCGTCGGCTTCCAATCGCCCGGGCCAATCGGCGCGGTGGGATTCACGATGACCACCGGCACGCCTTCCCGCGCTGCGCGAATGACTTCCTGCTCAGCCATGAATTTGGAGCGCTTGTAGTGGCCAATCATTTCGCCCAATTCAGATTGGGTCGCTTCGTTGGGCAGCGAGCCGTGACGCGGAACCGCAATCGTAGCTACGGTGCTGGTGTAAAGGATTCGCTCGACTCTCGCTCGGCGAGCCGCATCGAGCAGCTTGCGGGTACCTTCCACATTGCTTTCGTAGATTTCTTCAGGATGAGCGGACCAGAGCCGGTAATCAGCCGCGACGTGAAAGACGCGGCGGACGCCGCGCATGGCGCGTTCGATCGAAGATGCATCGCGAAGATCGCCTTGAGCGCGCTCCACCGGCAAGTCGGCGAGAATGTCCGCTTTGCTTGTCGATTTTTCAGTCACCTGGCGAGTGACACGGCAGAAGATACGGACTTCGTGCCCCTGGTTAACGAGCAGCCGGGCGACGTGGCTTCCCACGAACCCTGTGGCTCCGGTAACGAGCGTGGTCATAAAATGCGGAAAACTTCGTCTCCCTGCTGTGCAGGCGCCACAGGAATCACACGCTTCGGAATGTTGCTGTTCGCCGAGCCGTTTCCGTGGCTATTCGAATGGCCATTGCCATGGCCGTTAGTTTTTTTCTCGCGTTCGGATGGTTCGCCTAGAAGACCCCCCATCTTTCCGGAAACCGTCCAGCTGAGCATCTTCCACGTGTCGCCGAGTTTCTTATTGCCGCCCAGAACTGCAGACGCCTCATAACCCGCGTGTACCATGCAGTCTTCGCAGCGAGGATCCCGCCCTCGGCCGTACTTTTCCCAGGGCGTCTGGTCGATGAAATCTTTGAAATTGTCGTGATGCGCGTCCGTCATGAGGTAGCAGGGGCCTTTCCAGCCGCGCGGATTGTAAGTGGGATTGCCCCAGGCCGTGCACATGAGTTCGCGCTCGCCGCGAAGATATTCCATGTAGATCGGCGAGGTGACGATGTTATAGCGCTCGAGGAGTTTGCTGGCCTGGCGGAACCTCTCGCGAATCTCTTCGCGAGACATGAAAATTTCCTTGGTCATTACCGCGGCGTAGGAATAGGCCGGCGAAAGCATGTGACCATCGACTCCCAGCGTTTGGAGATAGGCAAAGAGGTCGGCAATCTCTTCGATATCCGTTTCTTTGTAAATTGTAGTGTTGGAGGTGACGAGAAAGCCCGCAGCCTTGGCGGCCTTGATGCCTTCGATTGCTTCGCGAAATACGCCATCGCGCTCGACGCAGATATCATGAGTCTTTTCCAAGCCGTCGAGGTGGACATTGAAGAAAAGCCGCGACGTGGGCGTGAAATCGCGAAGGTGTTTGCGAATAAACATGCCGTTGGTGCAAAGATAGATATGCTTTTTGCGTGCAAGAATTTCGCTGGTCAGACGGCCGATCTCGGGGTAAATCATCGGCTCGCCGCCGCAGATCGAAACAATCGGCGCTCCGCAATCGTCCACCGCCTTCAGGCACTGTTCGACCGTCAACATTTCATTGATCGTGGATTTGTATTCGCGAATGCGGCCGCAGCCGGTGCAGGTAAGGTTGCAGGCGTGAAGCGGTTCGAGCATCATCACCAACGGAAACTTCTGCGCCCCCGTGAAGCTCTTGCGAGCGAGATAACCCGTCATGCTCGCAGTGAGGCTGAAAGGAACTCTCATCCATTACCCCCATCTTTTATTAGATGCGCTATTTCTTCGGCGGGAATCTGCAATGCGAAGGATTTGCGCCGGCCTTTGCGCATGTTGTTGAAGCGCGCAAGCGCATACAGCGGAAACGAATTCCGGTAAAGGTGATATTTCAGATAGAAGACGCAAGGGAAGCCCGTGCCGGTGAATTCCGCTTCGTCCCAGGATCCATCTTCATTTTGATTCTCGGTGAGCCAGACAGCCGCGCGTTCGGAAGCCGGATTGTTCGGACCAACCGTTGCAAGCAGACCGATCAAAGCCCACGCCGTCTGCGAAGCAGTGCTCTTGCCTTTGCCCTTCAGGGTCGGGTCATAGTAGGAAAGAATCGACTCGCCGAACCCCCCATCGGGATTCTGCACCGAGCGCAGCCAATTCGCGGCGCGCAGGCAATCCGTATCGGACGATAACCCGATGGTTTCAAGAGCGCGGAGAACGCCGCTCGTTCCGTAAAGATAGTTCACGCCCCAGCGGCCGTACCAGGAACCGTCTGGCGTTTGATCGTGCTTAATGAAATCACGCGCCCGATCCACCACCGGATGATTCGCGGACCAGCCAAACTGCCCGAGGCATTCGAGGACGCGAGCCGTAACGTCGGCCGTCGAAGGGTCGAGCATCGCGTTGTGGTCAGCGAAGGGGATGTGATTCAGAAACTGCAAGTTGTTCTCGTGGTCAAACGCGCCCCAGCCTCCGTCGCTATTCTGCATGCTGATCAGCCAGGCAAGCCCGCGGCGAATCGCGCCGCGCAGAGGGGCCGAATCGGGATCGGCAACACGACTGAGCGCCATCAGCACGAACGCGGTGTCGTCCACGTCGGGATAATAGTCATTCTGAAACTCGAAGGCCCAGCCACCCGGAGCAGCTCTTTTGTTCTTCACCTGCCAATCGCCAGGGCCGAGAATTTGATTCTTCAACACCCAGCGCTCGGCGGCAACCAGTGCCGGATGCGAGGGGTCGAGCCCCGCTTCTTCGAGCGAAACCATCGCGATTGCAGTGTCCCAGACCGGCGAAATGCACGGTTGGACCCGGATCGTACGGCCTCTCTCGTCTTCGACTTCGTACCGCTCGAGGAACTTGATTTCACGGTGGAGCAGCGGATCGTCCACATCCTGCGTTTCCGCAAGCAGCGCGAAAATCGAATTCATCATCGCGGGATAGATGGTCCCCAGGCCTTCGCTACGTTCGAGGCGATCCATCATCCATTTCCGCGCACGCGCGAGGCACAACTTTCGAAATGGTTTCCACGAAGAACGCTCGTAGAGCTTCAAACCGCGTTCGAGCGCAAGAAACGCATTCCGCCAAGTGAAGACGCCCTTATCCCATGTAAACGAAGCGGGCCTCTGCCCCGGAACTTTGAACAGATCGGTGACTGTAACGTCCGCCGGCAATTTCCATTCAGGCTTATTGGCGTAAACAATCGCGAGAGGAACGACGATTCCGCGCGTCCATGACGACATTTCGTAGAGATTCAGCGGAAACCAGTCCGGCAAGAGCATCATCTCGGGCGGAATTGAGGGCACCATGTCCCAGCTGATGGCGCCGACCATCGCGAGATAGAACCGAACATAAGAATTCGTGGCTTCGAGGCCGCCCAGGTCCAGTACTTTTTGCTTCGCGCGCAGCATGCGCGGCGCATTGGCGGGATCACCGGCAAGGCGAAGCGCAACGTAAGACTTCACAGTCGCATTCAGCTCGGAAGGGCCGCCGTAGAAGATATACCAGCCGCCGTCTTCCAGTTGCCGTTCGCGGATATAGCGAGCCAGCTTGGCAGTTTTCTCGGATTTAAGCTGACCCAGGATGTGCAGGTAAAGAATGTAATCGGATTCCAGCGTCGTGTCAGCCTCAAGCTCGCCCCACCAGTAGCCCTCCTGAGCCTGGGCGGCCAACATCCAGTCGCGGCTGCGGGAAACGGCCTGTTCGACGAGAGATTCAAGGTTGCGGGTTTGAACAACCGCTGTGGCCTGACCCGATCCGCTGTGGGAAGTCTCTATACGCAGTCTTGCTTCCGGTGTCATCAATCCCTCAGATATATTTTCGATCCTTATCGGCCCATTTGGAAATTGCAGCTGCAGCCGGGAGCGCCGCTTCCTCACCCAGAATGAACGGCCATGCCCCTTATTCACACAGTTTAAATCGCTGCCCTGCGGAGGGCACCAGACCCGAAGCGCCCATTTTGCTGGCCCGGCCTAACTGCCGCGTCCGCTTACCCGGCTTCCCCAATAGCCAGTCTATGGGACGCTTTGTGAGCTGTAAACGCTCGGTAAAAGCCCTGTTCTATTGAACTACGCGTGTTGTTCCGTAACACTAACATTATGTTCGGCTTTTGCTTGTCGGTCAACTGAATTTCCGTGCTACGTGTCCAAAGTTATGATGCGGGGAGACGGGAAATGGTGCCTGACAAAAAATGCCCCAAATCGGGCGGGAGAGGCGATGCAATAGGCTGGAAGAATCGCGGTTTCGGGGAGGCGGTGAGCGATCGGAATCGTGCGTCGGAGCGGTAAAGCGGCGAACGGAACACGAAAGCATCGGCCAGATCGAGATTTTCGCGGGCCGAATCCTTGAAATCCGGATTCGAGGGGTCGAGCACCATAACGAACAGCGAGGGCTTCCAAAATCTCATTAACGCGTCACTTTCGATTACGGAGTGGCCAGCGTTCGCCAGCTCGGCTACCAGTGCCGGAAGCGCATTTCGCAGCCTCTGCTCTTTCGTTTCGAGCCATAGGGCTCGCTGAGCGCCCGCGGCGAGGAATCGCGAGCTGTCTGAGCCGCCGTCGCGGCTGGTTTCTTCGCGGATCGCATAAGGATGCTCTTGCGGCGAGCAATTGCAGGAGAGGCCATTCACCGGGCAGCCGGATTCAGCGTAAGGGGTAATCTTGATGGCGGTCCAGTGCTGATCTGGGAAAGCCTGGACGATGTCTGCCACTAGCTTGGATTTCCCCAGTTTGCGGCACTGGCCTCCTACAACTAGCAGGAAACCGCGAAAGGGTGGTGGGGTGCGACTGGCGGTCATTGTTTTAGTGAAGGCCCTGTTGATTGTCTTCTTTCTCGATTTGATTTTTTCGCTTGTCGTTTCGTCGATTATCGATCCGTCTTGGAGTATGTCTGTTTCGCCGGCGGTGCTGTTTCTAATTTGCGGATGCGCTCGGCCAATTCCGGCAGACGCGCGAACCAGGCGTACTGTTCCTTGAACTTCTCGAGCGGGCGTGCCGGAGTGCCCCAAACGGTTTGTCCGCCGCGGATTGTCTTGCCGGTGGGGATGCCCGCTTGCGCACCAGCAATTGCACCGTCTTCGAGTTTGCAGTGATCGGCGATGCCGACTTGTCCGCCGATTATGGCGCCCTTACCTATCGTGCTGCTGCCGGAGATTCCCGTTTGCGCGGCAATCACCGTGTGCTCACCGATGCGGACGTTGTGTGCCACTTGCACGAGATTATCGATTTTTACACCGGCGGCGATTTGAGTGGTTTCCAAGGAACCGCGATCGATTGTGGTGTTCGCGCCGATTTCCACGTCGTCGGCAATTTCGATCCGGCCGACCTGCGGAAATTTCCAGTAGCGGCCTTCGCCGAAGACGTAGCCGAAACCGTCGCTGCCGATCACAGCGCCGGAATGAACTTCAACGCGATCGCCGAGCCGCGTGCCGGCGTAGAGCGTGACTCGGGGGTGCAAGATGCAATTCGCGGCGATGTGTGAGGCTCGCCCGATGAACGCGTGAGCGCCGATTATGGCGCCTGCCCCGATCTCAACTTCTTCTTCGATCACAGCGTACGGGCCGATGGAAACATTTTTCGCGAGCTTCGCGGTAAGTGCGACGATCGCAGTGGGGTGAATGGCGGATGATGGCGTCGCATTTGGTAAGAGCCACGCCGCGGCCTTTGCGAACGCAAATTTGGGATCGGCGACTTCGAGAATTGTTTTGCCAACTGCGCGAGTATTTGGAGAAGCGAGAACGCACTTGGCCGCTGACTTTTCGACGCGCGGCGCAAGTTTAGGAGCATCCAGATAGATGAGGTCGGTGGCGTCTGCGTTCTCAGGTCCGGCGACGCCCGTAATGGCAAGGGAGCCGTTGCCTTGCAACTTTGCGCCAAGATATTCTGCCAATTCAGCGGCTGTACGTTTCATGTGAGCCCCTTCTTGACTTTTCGATTTGCGCGAGATTGATTTGCGCCTATCGTTCTCAATCGGGTTCGAAAAGCTAAAACGGATAGATCGGCGATTCGCCCGGCGGACGAGTCTTCCAGCGTTTGTGAACCCAGAGCCACTGGTCAGGATGCTCCCGCACATAAGCTTCAATCACGGCCATGAAGCGAGCGGTGTTCTCGCGAACGTCGGCGTCTTCGTCGCCTGTGCGCACGAGATCGAGAGCGCGTCCGAACTCGAGGTGATATTTCTTCTCGCTCGCCTCCCACACCAGAAATCCGGGAATGACGGCGGCATCTGTGCGCAACGCGATTCTCGCGATGCCGGAGGTGGTGGAAGCCGGTCTGCCAAAAAAATCAACGAAAACGCCTTCGTCGAGCGACGTGTTCGTGTCGGTTAAAATGCCCACCGTGCCGCCTTCGGCAAGCACCTTCAGGATAGCGCGCGCGGAGCGATTTTTTTCGATTGGCTGATTTCCGGAAAGGCAGCGATAGCGGTTGATGAGCGCGTCAACGCGAGGATTGACAACGGGACGCACGAGGAAATGTAGCGGGTGGCTGTAGAGGGCGTGGGCGAACGGCGCGAGTTCCCAGGCGCTCATGTGGCCGGTGAGAAATAGGACGCCTTTGCCGCGTCCTTGAGCACATTCGAAATTTTTGGCACCGTCGATTGTCACTATCTCTGAAATATTTGCGGCCGTGTATTTCGGGAATTGCGAGAACTCACCCGCCATCCAGCCGATCTGGCGGACCATTCCGCGCACGATTCCGTGGCGTTCCGCCTCACTCATATCGGGAAATGCGAGTTGCAGATTAAACGTGGCCGCTCGCTTCAGCGGCGTGCGCACCTGATAGGCGAGTGCGGCAAACGCCGCGCCTATTTGACGCGCGGCGCTGCGTGGGAGCAGGCCCAGTGCTTTGAGTCCCGTCCATGCCGCCGCATATTCCAGCCATTCTCGCATCGCGGGTCATTATGCAAGAGGCTCCGGAGCCGATGCCAGCGATGTGTGATGAAAGAGTGTTTGTTCAGATGTTAGACTCGGCGGGCTTGCGAACTGGAAAAATGACCCACAGGAGAATCAACGCGGACGCGATGAATGGAAAATGACTGGCACAGCTAGCCACACCACAACTCAACAGACGATTATACAGCGGCGCGCCGGCTTCATTGCTTACGCCAGTGCCGGATTGATTGCAGCGGTATGCCTGTTTAGCCATTTGGGTGCGCTTGGATTGGTGGGGCCGGACGAACCGCGCTACGCGTGGATTGCGCGGGCAATGGCTTCGAGCGGCGATTGGGTGACGCCGCGCCTTTATGGGCAGCCATGGTTCGAGAAGCCGGTGCTCTACTACTGGGCTTCTGCGCTGGGGTTCATGATTCACTTGCCGGCGGAATGGGCGGCGCGACTGCCGTCCGCCTTTGCGGCGCTCGTGGCAGCCATTGCGATCGGTTGGGTTGGTTGGAAATTCTACGGCGCGGAATCCTGGCCGTTCGGCTCGCCTTCTTTACTTGCTCCTCTTATTTTCTCGACGAGCGTCGCCGTGATAGGGTTCGCTCGCGCGTCTGGCCCCGATATGCTGTTCAGCGCCACTCTCAGTGTCGCGATGGCAAGCGGCGCGTCGGTGCTGTCTCGTCGAGTCACTTTGCGCTCGGAGCGACGCACTGAGGCTGGCGACAGCGCTTCCTCTTACCCTCCACTCGTTGTGTTCGGCGCGTCGCTTGGACTTGCCGTTCTCACAAAGGGTCCTGCGGGCGTTCTGCTGGCTGCGGGCGCGATTGCTATTTGGGCACTCGCCGGCTCGCGCTGGCGCGCCGCCATTTGGCTGGCTCATCCAATCGCCGTCGCCGCATTCTGCCTAGTGGCGCTTCCCTGGTACGTGCTTTGCGCACTCCGCAATCCGGATTTTCTTCGGGTATTTATCTTTCAACACAATTTCGAACGCTACCTCACTCCCCTCTTCCAGCATCGCCAGCCGTTCTGGTATTTCGTCCCGATTCTGCTGCTAGGGTTGCTGCCTTGGACGGTGTGCCTCTGGCCCGCTTTCGAAGAAGCGATGTGGCGCTGGAGGCAGAAGTCCTGGAGCAGCTCCCCCGGATTCTTTATTGCTTGCTGGGCGATATTCCCATTTCTATTTTTTAGCTTTTCACAATCAAAACTGCCGGGATATATCCTTCCCGCGATTCCTCCGCTCGCTTTATTGATTGCGGTCGCAGTACAACGCCGGGTTCTAACCTCGCCTGTATCCTCGGCACGGTGTGTGCTGATCGCCGTCGGAGTCACATGGATCGTCGTGGCGCTTTCGGCACATTGGGTAACTCGGCTTCCTGCTGCTGCACGCGATGTTCAGGAAAAAATGATTTTGCAGACTTCAATCATAGCGATTTCAGGAGGCATCGCGATTGCGGTACTGGGCTTTCGCCGCGGTCGTGAGGCTATATTGCTTTCATTCTTCCTGGCGGCGCTGTGTGTTGAACTCGCCGGATTCCGCGTTTTGCCCGCGCTCGATCCTTTCCTTTCGGCACGATTTCATGGCGAATTGCTTCGCAATCATCGCTACCCCGATCGCGTTTTCACACTTCATCTCACGCGTTCCTGGCAGTACGGGCTCAACTTCTACCTCGGACGTGAAATCGCGGAATGGTCTCCGGCTGATGCAGGCCCAGCGCTCGTTCTTACGACGCCACAAGGTTTGGAAGAGATCAGAGAAACGGATCGAGTGCAGGGAGCCCTGGATGAACCTTACGAAGGAATTCTGTACGTTCCGGTGCTGCCTGCTGCTCGCTAGGGATTCGCGCGAGAAACGGGGGGTAAATTCTGCAGAAAGAAATTGACGATCTGATTTTCGTAGGCGTGACGATCGTCGTCTGTCATTTCTGAATAACTGAGCCGGTCACGCACGAGCTGTTTAGGCTCCGGCGCGCGCGCGAAGATCTTCAAGGTTTCCTCCGCAAGCTGAGGCCGGTCGTCGGATTGAATGAATAGTTTAGGCATTCCCTGCGTTCTCGCCAGATGCAGCGAAATCGGCTGCTGGGAGCGGAAGCGATAATTCATCAGCCGGAATCCCCAGTCCGAGAAGCGATTCACATAGGGAATCACGGCGAGACCTGAGCGCTTTACTTCAATCTGCACCATGTCCCGCGGGTCGTCCCACGCGTTGTCAACCACCAACGCAGCAACTCGGGGGTCGGAGGCGGCCACTTCCAATGCAACGAAGCCTCCTAGATTCACTCCCCATAGGCCGAAGCGCCTGGGATCCACATCCTTGCGAGTCGAAAGCGCCTGGACGGCAGCTTCCAGTTCAGCTGTTTCGTGATAGCCGAGAGTCGTAATACCGGGCGTCGAGCCGTGCCCCAGGAAATCGAACACGAACGCGTTGAACTGATGATCCTGAAGGGCCGATACCAGCGTAAGCACGTCAACGCGCTGCGACAGATAGCCATGGCACACGACAATTGTGGGTGCGCCGCGCAGCCCAGGGAAAAACCACCCTTCCCGCTCCGGTTGGCCAGTGATGGGAAATGAAAACGGGATGGGATGCCCCATCATCACGTTCAGATCGGAAGCGGCGGCCGAGTGTGTGGGCTTCAGGATTTGGTAGAGCAGAAAACCAGCCACGGTGGCGACTGCCACAAAGCCAAAGAGGATTATCGCCAGCAGCGCGGAAACGACTTTGGCGGGGCGCGTTGTGGGATAGCGTAGCTCTGAGAGGACGGCCATCCGTTGAGCGCGAGCGCGCGATTTCGCGCCTCGACAAAAGGGATGTTAGCACAATTCTTTCGCTATCCTCGTTCGACGCGTGCCGGCGTTTCTATCCGAGAGAGCTCTTTGGGTTCTTTCACTCGTCACGGCTATAATGACTTACGGGAGCGGCTCGGGCCTTCATGCAGATTGTTGACCTCCGGCAGATCCATTCGAAAACCCTGGATGTGCTGTTTCAAGAGGAAGCACGCCATTGGCGCGACGAACTCCATTGGGACTACCGCCCCTCGATCGACCTGATTCGGAAATTCATCGATTCCCGCTCCCTGAATGGTTTCCTGGCGCTCGATAACGGGCGTCCCGCCGGCTACGGTTTCTACGTGCTCGAAGACCATAAGGGGTTGATCGGCGGCCTTTTCGTTTCTTCCGACTATGCGCAATCCGCGATTCCAAAAGAGATTCTCACCGAAATGCTGACGGCGCTTCGCGCCACTCCCAGGCTTGAGCGCATAGAGGCGCAACTGATGCCATTCGGCATCGAGTTCGATCCCGCTTTCCTTTCAAAGGAGATGCGCCTGCATACGCGTCAATTCATGCTTCTTCGTCTTGCAGATGCGAAGCTGAGCGAAAAGCCGCTCTCGCCAGCTTTTCGCATGGAACCGTGGAGTGACCGTACTTTCGATTCCGCCGCCAAGTTGATTCAGCTTTCCTATGCCAATCACGTTGACGGCGATATCAACGATCAATACCGGTCGGAGGCCGGCGGCATGAAGTTCCTCCGCAACATCGTGATCTTGCCGGGCTGCGGACAGTTCTTGCCGGAAGCTTCGTTTCTCGTTCGTCCGGCAACCGGTGAACGCTTAGTTGGGATGGTTCTCACTTCCACGGTGAAGGAACACGTGGGACATACGACGCAGGTTTGCGTCCTGCCCGGCTACCAAGGCCATCGCATCGGACGCGCATTAATGGAAGCGTCGATCCATGCCTTGCTGCGCCGCAAGTACGAATGGCTATCGCTCACGGTCACGGCGGTGAATACTTCCGCGGTGCAGCTCTACGAGCATCTCGGATTCAAAACGATTAAGAAGTTCGCAGCGGGCGTCTGGCAGGCGTAGAGAATTCAAAACTATTTCTTGACGCGGTCTTTCAACAGCCCCTTCAATTCGTCCATGAATTCTTTCACGTCTTTGAAATCGAGATACACTGAGGCGAAACGCACGTAAGCCACCTTGTCGAGCTTCTTCAGACTTTTCATCAATAGCTCGCCAATCTCTGACGTAGTGCGTTCGCGCTCGGGCGCCTCGCTTACATACGCCTCCGCCTCGTCGACAATCGTCTCGAGCTTCCCCACCGGCACGGGACGTTTTTCGCATGCCTTCAGCAATCCCTGCAGGATTTTCTGGCGGTCGAACTTCTCGCGGCGGCCGTCTTTCTTGATGACCATGTAAGGAATTTCGTCGATGCGCTCATACGTCGTAAACCGGCGGCTGCACTTCAAGCACTCGCGCCGGCGGCGAATCAGGTCGCCCGTCCGCGCCTCGCGGGAATCCACCACCTTGTCATCCAGATGCGTGCAAAAAGGGCACTTCACCGCGAACTCTCTTCCGAACGCGCAGCCTGCCGCTCTGTGCCGTCCATCAGACCGGCTTCGCTTGCGCGTTCCTGTTCCTTTACCATGCGCCGCAAATCTCCCATGGACCAGCCTTCACTGAGCATCAACGGGATGCCCGCTAGGCATACACTCGCGAATGAAATCAGCCAGACCACCACCGAAGCGGCCACGGCCGGTTCATGTTCTACTCCAAAGATCAATGTCAGCACAAGAATCGTGCTGGCCTGCGCTCCGCCTCCCACGCCCGGCAGTTGCGCTACGGACCCCACCATCGCGAAAGCTAGAACCATCAAAGCATCGGTAAAGCGCAGGGTCGCCAGTTTGCCGCCAAACGCGCGCAGAACCCACAAATAAACAAATGCAACCAGGATCCAGTGCAACGCGGTGTACGCCGTCAGCAACGACAAATCCTTCCAAGTTCGGATGGCCTGCAGCCCTTCACTGAATCCTTCTATCAGCACAACGATCTTTTCGCGCCATCCCGTGCGCCATCTCGGGTTCCGTAGGAAGTTTGTAAGCAAACGGGCGCCCTGCAATCGGAAGTAGATAAGCAGCACGATCACCACAGCCAGTCCGTAGAGCAGCGCTCGCCCCACCGAGCGCGCGAAAACAAGCAGATGCATGGTGCGCTCGTTCACAAGTCCGCCCTGTTGAAAGAGCGCCAGCGCAACCCCAGCCAGCACCGCCGTGGCCGCGATATCCGAAATTCGCTCGAGAAAGAAAACCCCAAACATTCCGACCACCGGTAGCGAATCTTTCTTGGCAATCAGAACCGGCCGGATCGGTTCCCCGGGGCGCCCCAGCAGGAAGAGACAGGTGAATCCCATCAACGTGGCTTTATACACGTTCCCGAAATGCGTTTGGCCAAGCGCGTGTGAAAATTGCATCCAGCGCAGCGCCCGGATCGCATAGCAGACATAGATCGCCACCACGGCCAGCAGCAAAAGAGAAATATTTGCGTTACGAACCGACTCAGCTACCATGCGCCAATCGAAGTTTTTCAGCGCGCCAGAATGCCCGAGTTCGTAAACGATAAAAGCGAGAACAACCGCGACGATGGCAAAGGTGAGGTACTTCCGCAGCTTGGGCGGCATTCGCCGCAAAAGCTAACAGTTACACTCGGAAAGTTCAAGGCGGCCTTCGCCGCAGGTTTCTTCCGCTTGGGACGCAGCTTGTGTTCCTTCGCGCAGGACGGCTAAGATGCATCGCGACGGTGTGGAACTTTTCGACCCCATTTTGCGTTCCATGACTGAGGCCCGAAAGGTGATCCAACGCGCGAGGCTGAGGAAGATTGGAGCCCGACGCTCAACTGGTACAGCAATGTCTCCGGGGCGAAGGGCCGGCCTGGGAGGAACTCGTGCGCAGGCACGCGAGGCGCGTATACAACATATGCTATCGCTTCACGGGAAACGCCACCGACGCGCAGGATCTGAGCCAGGATGTCTTCCTGCGCATCTATCGGACGCTCGCGAGTTACCGGCCGGCGTATGGAGCGTTTCCCACATGGCTCACCAGCGTGACGCGGAATTTGCTGGTGGATCATTACCGGCGCACGCGCCACGACCGCGTGACGGATTCGATCGACGATGCGATGCCGGTGCTCGAGGAGAAGCATTCACAGGCGCGAACGCCCGACCGGCTGGCCGAAGCCTCCGAACTAAGCGCGCAATTGCAACGCGGCCTGGCCCGGCTTTCGCCCGAGTTGCGCGAAGCGGTGATCTTGCGCGATTTGCAGGGTCTGGAATACAACGAGATTCAGACGGTGCTCGAAGTGCCCGAAGGCACCGTAAAATCGAGAATCAACCGCGGACGGATCGAGCTGGCGCGTGTTCTGGAAGAGATGGGCGTGCGGCCGTCGTAAGTAGCCATGATGGTTTCGGTTGTAGAGATTCGGAGTGAGTGAAATGGACTGGAACTGCAAGATTTCAGACGAACGGCTGAGCGAATACCTCGACGGCAAACTTTCAGCCGCCGATGCTTCCACGTTTGCGGTGCATACAGCCGGCTGCGCGGCTTGCGCGCAACTAGTCGCCCGCGTCGGCGCGTTGGTGGCGGAGATGCATCAACTCGCTGAAATTGAAGAGCCGCCGCATCTCGTCCGAAACATTCTCGATGCGACGATCGGTCCGCGCGTTCAAAAGGAGGGCTGGAAGAAGTGGTTCACCTGGGTACCGACCCTCTGGCAGCCGCGATTTGCGATGGGCATCGCTACGGTCGCCGCGTCCCTTGCCATTGTGATCCATTCCACCGGCATTACACCGGGAAAGATCAAGCGCGCCGACTTGAGTCCCGCGAATATCTTTCGTACAGCGAATCGCCAGGTGCATCTCACCTACGCTCGCAGCGCGAAATTTGTGAATGACCTGCGAGTGGTTTACGAAATCCAATCACGGCTGCAACCCGGGCCCGAGCCTTCTCCCAATTCAGCTCCCGCGCCGGAGCAAAAGCAATCGCAACCCGATCCTTCAATGCCGCAGCAAAAGTCAGACAAAAATCCGCCGCGCGACCGCAGCCAGGTTCACGGCGGCAGCATGTTTGCAGTGCTGATGCCTGCAACCTTTCCCGCTTCCACAATCGCAACGCTTACCAGGAGCTTTCAATGACATGTGCCGTGCACACCGATCGCGAGGCCACAGGCTATTGCCGCAATTGCGGCAAAGCGCTTTGCCCGGAGTGCACGCGCGAAGTTCGCGGCGCGCTCTACTGTGAAGATTGCCTAGCCAATGTGCTTGCAGGACCGCTGGGCCCGGCCAGAGCCGCAGCCTGCGCCCGCAAGGACGTGAATCCGGGCCTTGCTGCCACGGTCGGCTTTATTCCCGGCCTCGGCGCGGTCTACAACGGCGAATACGTAAAAGCGCTCATTCAGGTTCTCGTCTTTGGCGGCCTCATCGCAGGAGTCAGCAGCGACATGCCCAGCGGGTACATCGCTTTCCTCGGCATCGCTCTCGGCTGCTTCTATTGCTATATGCCGATCGACTCCTACCGCGTCGCGAAGGCGCGCCAACTCGGCCATGCCGAACCCGGTTCCATCGTCGAAGCAAAAGGCGCGCGGCCCATTGGTGCATTTGTCCTGATTCTCTTGGGCGTGCTTTTCCTTCTTTCGAATTTCGGCTTGCTGCAGGCCGACTGGTTCGAGAAAGGGTGGCCCGTCGGCCTGATCGCGCTGGGCGGTTGGATCATCTGGGATCGCACACGAAGGACTTAGGAGCGAATCGATGCCGGACGAACCCAAGACACGCTGCACCTGTCCCAACTGCCGGGTCCGCGGACTGATGGGCCCCGTGATGCTCATCACCATCGGCGCACTTTTCCTTTTCCGCGAGTATACGCGGTTCAGTATCGGGGAACTTTGGCCAGTTCTGCTGATCGTCGCGGGTATCGTTCTCGTCGCCCAGGCTATGGCCTCTCGCGAAGGGCACATCGGTTCGTGAGGGGCGCGTGAGCAACGGCGAACTGCCCAAGCAACCGCAGCGAAGCTCCATCTTTGCCGGCTTGCTTCTGATTCTTCTCGGGGCTCTCTTTCTTCTCCATCGCTATATTCCGGAACTCGGCATCGGCCATCTGATCGCTCGCTACTGGCCGCTGTTGCTCATCATTTGGGGCATTGCGAAGCTGGTTGACCATCTTTCCTCACAACGCACGGGGCGCGCTCGGCCTTCCGTGCTGTCTGGCGGTGAAGCGGTGTTGCTTATGTTGCTCGTCGTTGTCCTCGGCTGGATTTGGGTGGTGGACTACATTCACATGAAGCATCCGCAACTCGAAATCGACGGCATCGGCCTCTTCTCGCACCGGCACTCCGACACCGAAGTGATTCCCTCGCAATCCATCCCTGCCGGTGCGCAGGTCACCGTCCAGACGGGCCACGGCGATCTCACGATTCATGCCGGCGACGTGAACGAAATTCGGGTGGAAGTGAATAAGTCCGGATCGGCTCCGAACGAGTCTTCGGCGCGCGCGCGAATGAAAGAAGTTCGCGTGGTGATCGAGCATTCCGGTGGCGCATATCTCGTTCACCCGGTGGACCAGGATCGAGCCGGTGGCAATGTTTCAGTGGACCTCGATGTGGAGTTGCCGAAAAATGTCTCGCTCACCGCGACGAGCGCTCGCGGGGACATCAAGATTTCCGGAATCGGTGGCGCCATCACCGCTACTACACAGAATGGCGACATCGAGATTCACGATGCCGGTTCGAATTCAGGTTCGAATGTGAATGTCCAGCTCCAGAAAGGTGATGTACGAATCTCCGATGTTCCCGGCAACGTGCGCCTCAGCGGCAAAGGCAGCCAGATCGAGATTTCCGATGTTGGTGGTGACGCTTTACTCGAAGGCGATTTTTTTGGGCCCATCCGCGTTCGCAACGTGAAAAAGACCACCCATTACGTATCGCAGCGCAGCGACATCACGCTGTTGCGTCTAACTGGCCAGCTCGAGCTTGATTCCGGTGACATCGAAATTTCCGACGTCGCTGGTTCCGCGAGGATTGCAACGCACAATCAAGATATGGATATTGAGAACGTGGCCGGAAAGCTCGATGTTACGAACGCGCACGGCGATATCAAAGTCCGCTACTCCGACCCCCCTCGCGAAGATATCAGTGTGGTGAATGATTCGGGCGAAATCGATCTCACGCTTCCGTCGAATTCGAGCTTTCAGGTCGCAGCCTCGTCGCGCTCCGGAGAAGTGCAGAGCGATTTCGAAGATGCCTCACTCAAGCTCGCGAACGAAAGCGACACAGGGCGTATAAACGGAACCGTCGGCTCGCACGGCCCGCACATTACCCTCACCACGAGTTACGGCACAATCTACCTGCGCAAATCCTCGTAGATTGTTTTCACGCGCCCGATCCTCGCAGGCGCTCGAGCGTCGCAAAGAATTCCGGGAAAGAAACACCCACACATTCCGCGTCGCGTATCACTGTGTCACCGTCCGCTCCCAGAGCCGCCACCGAAAGCGCCATGGCGATGCGGTGATCGCCTTGCGGATCCACTTTCGCTCTGCGTAATTTTCCGGCCGAGCGGCATGCCACTCGAAGCCCGTCTGCAAATTCTTCCACGTCTACGCCCATCTGCCGCAATCCCGTAGCGAGCGTGGCAATCCGGTCGCTTTCCTTCACGCGCAGCTCAGCTGCGTCATGAATTTCAATTCCCTTCTCCGTATAAGCGCCCAGCGCCGCAAGCATCGGCAATTCGTCGATCATTTCGACCACTTGCGACCCGGCGATGCTCCCGCCTGAGAGCTGCGAATACCGCACCGACAAATCGCCGGTCAGCTCCCCATCGCGCAATTGCACAGAAGCAAGATTGATTTGCGCTCCGATGGAAATCAGAAAATCGAGCACTTTCGCTCGCGTGGGATTTAACCCGACGTTGTGCAACATGAGGGACGAATCGGGGAGAATAAGCGCGGCGCTGGCCAGAAATACCGCGCCCGAAAGATCGCCCGGCACCGTGAGTTGTCGCGCGATGAGTTTTGGCTGAGGCTGAATGCGAATCGAATCTTTCGCTGTTAGCACCGTCGCTCCAAACTCGCGCAACCCAAGCTCGGTATGGTCGCGCGTGCGAACAGGCTCGCGAACTGCAGTCACGCCGTCGGCGTACAAACCGGCGAGCAAAATCGCGGATTTTACCTGCGCACTCGGTACCGGCAGCGCGTAATCAATCGCGCGTAAATTCCCGCCGCGGATTTCGAGCGGCGCCAGGTCTCCATCGCTCCCCCGGATCTCCGCGCCCATTTTCCGAAGCGGCTCGGCCACACGCCTCATCGGCCGTTTTCGCAGCGAGGAATCACCGGTGATGGTGGAGGTGAACTTCTGTCCTGCTAGCACGCCAGAAAGCATTCGCATCGTGCTACCGGAATTTTCCGCGTCGAGCGCCCGTTTCGGCGCCTTCAGCCCGTGGAGGCCTTTGCCCGTAATTCGAACTCGTTCCGGAGTCGCCTCGATTTCAGCGCCCAGCCTTCGCAAACATTCCAGCGTGCTTCGACAATCGGCCGCCGTGGCGTAGTTGAAGATTTCGCTTCGCCCTTCCGCCAGCGCCGCCAGAATCGCATACCGGTGCGAAATAGACTTGTCGCCCGGTAGTTCAACCACGCCGGTAACATGGCCGCCAGGCGAAATCGTTTTCCTGCTCACCGCGCGATTCTAGCACGCCGCTTTCACGCGCCTGGTCTGCCCGCGTTTTCATTCTGCGTCGAAAAACTTGAGCCCCATCGCCCATGCGTCGCAGCTCCTCCGGCCCGCAACGCTGCCGCGACGAATGCCGACTCGGCGATTTCTTCCCGCGTCGCGCCAGGCGCTTTTGCGGCTTTTGAATGGACCGCAACGCAGTAGGGGCATTGCGTTGTACAGGCCACTGCGATCGCGATCAGCTCCCTGTATTTCTTCGGCACCCTTCCTGTTTCGCTGCCGACAATGTTGTTAAGCCCGAGCCATGCCTTGAAATCCGCCGGTGCGAGTTTTCCCATTTCCTTGAAATGAAGATCACCGGAATCGTGATACTGTTCGCTCACTGTAGCTCCTCCCGGCTAAAGTCAGATGCCTTGCTCTTGAATTTCGATTAGCAATATTTTCGCGCTGCGAAAGGTCGCCGCGGTTGCAGATGGCTTGCAGGAATCGAGGGCCAAACAACCGTTTGCATAGGCTTCCGCATCTTGCTACCGTCGTGCTTGGGCCATGAAATTGCATGCTACAACCGGCAAGCAGGGGTTGGCGGCGCGAAGCAAGCGCCTCAGCCAGCTAACCCTCGGTTGCGAGCCCATGTCTAATAGCAACATTACCCATTTCAGAAATTCGGCTAACTCAAGCAGAATGAGTGTTTACGTAGTTTCTAACCGCAACAAGACCGGGTTTTGCGCAGAAACCGCGTCAACCGGAAGCTTAGGAAGCAGCGCGGAAGTGTCCCCGTTTGCTTCCGGATTTACCTCCGCGTATCATCAGGGTTCGATGCTCATGCTTTTTAGAAGGTTGCGGATAGCCGCCCTCGCCGTCCTATTTGCCTGCTCACTTCCTCTTTACGCCGGAGATTCTCCTGAAATCATGCCCCTGAGCCAGATTCAGCCGGGCATGAAGGGCGTGGCTTACACGATTTTCGAGGGCGATCGGATCGAAGAAATGGATCTGGTGGTCCTCGGTACGCTGCGCAATGCGCTTGGTCCGAAACAGGACGTGATTCTGGTGAAGTTGGTGGGAGAGAAAGTCGAGCGAACGGGCGTCGTCGCGGGAATGAGCGGCAGCCCGGTCTACTTCGACGGAAAGCTGGCCGGAGCGCTTTCGCTGAAGCTTGGCATTTTTACGAAGGAAGCGATTGGCGGAGTCACTCCGATCGAGAACATGCTGGACGTGGAAAAGGCCGCTGCGACTCCTGCAAGCCCGATGCCTGGCGCAACGCCCGCAAATCCAGCTTCCACCGACACGCGCATTCCGTTGCCGGAAAATTATGCTCATCAGACTGGCGCCGGCGGCGGTCAGTTTCTCGTGCCGATTGAGACTCCGCTGATTTCCACGGGCCTCTACCCTGAAACTCTCGCACAATTCGGAAAACAACTTTCTGCCTGGGGCATGACGGCGATGGCTGGCGGCACCGCGGCTCCGTCGCCCGAAGATGCCCACCTGAAAGCAGGCGATATGGTTGGCATGGAGCTCGTGCGCGGAGATCTGTCGATCGCCCCTGGATGCACGGTGACGCTGGTTGATGCCGATCGAGTTTTCGCCTGCGGCCATCCGGTTTTTGGATTTGGCACGGTAGCCATGCCGCTCACTCGCGGTCATGTGATTCTCACGCTTGCGTCATCGATGGCTTCGACGAAAGTGATGTCCACGGGCGGCACGATCGGCACCCTCACCCAGGATCGCCTCACGGCTGTAATGGGCAAGCTCGGTTCAGGCCCAGCGATGATTCCGATGGATGTGCGACTCGCCACTCCGTCGGGTGAGAAGAATTTTCATTTCGAAGTAATCGAAAGCCCGCAATTGACGCCTCTGCTCGTGGCCATGGCCACCTTCAACGGAATTGTTGCCAGCCCTGCCTACAGCGAAGGTTCCACGCTGTCGCTCGAAGGCTCGATCAACATCAAAGGACACACGCCGGTGCGGCTCGAAGACCTCTTTGCTCCAACCGACGCGCCGGTTCCGACCGGATTCTTCGTAGCCACCTCCGTGCAGGGTGCTTTCGCCCGCGTCTACTCGAATCCTTATGAGCTTCCGCATTTGTCTCACATTCAGATTCGCGTGACTACGATGCCGGAACGCCGCGTGGCCACCATCGACAACGCCTGGATTGAAAAGAGCGAAGTGCGGCCCGGCGAAACCGTCGCAGTGAAAGTACAGCTGCGGCCCTACCGGGGCGCGCCGTTCATCCAGGAAATTCCGGTAACGATTCCGGAGCAATCGGCGCATGGCAGTTTACAGCTGGTGGTGAGCGATGCCGAAACCCTCAATCGCAACGTGCAGATGCTCTCCGGAAACGCGCAGACGCAGCTCCCCGGCCTGGAAGAACTGATTAATCTGATCAATCGTGAACGCCAGAACGACAGGCTTTACGCCACGTTGTTCCAGTCAACGCCCACGCTTCTCGTCGAAGACAAAGAAATGCCCAACGCCCCCGCTTCCACCATCAATGTGCTCGACCAGCGCCAGAGTTTTGGCGGCGCGCGGTTGCTCGGTCAATCGAAAGCCGGCGAATGGTCGGTCGAGATGCATCAAGTGATCGCCGGCGAGCGCTCGCTGACGATCACGGTCAAGTGATTTCCGGGGCAAAAGGAGATGTTGTTTTGAAAATACGGCGAACGATTCTGGTGTGCGTGCTGGCCGCGGGCTTCAATTCAGTCACCGCAATTCCGGCTCAAGCTGAACACACGCGTACCTGGCGTCAATCGGACTCGAGCGAATTCGAGAAAGGCACAGCGAAAGGCGTGGCCATCCGCAGCGACGGAAAGCTGATGCCGGCGCCGCGCTTCACTTCGTTCTCCGATCCGAATCTCGCCTATCTCTGGACACTTCGCCTGGATTCCAAAGGCCGGCTGTACGCTGCGGGCGGCTCTGACGCGAAAGTGCTTCGCTTCGACGCTTCGGGAAAACCCGCCACGGTATTCGAATCCGCCGAACTGGCGGCACAGGCCATTGTTTTCGATTCGCACGACAACCTCTACGTTGGCACTTCGCCCGACGGCAAAGTGTACAAAGTGACGCCGGACGGCCGGAAGAGCATCTTCTTCGAGCCAAAGACAAAATATATTTGGGCACTGGCGATCGATTCGAACGGCTCGCTGTTCGTCGCCACCGGCGATTCCGGGCAAATCTTCGTGGTCGGGCCCGACGGCAAAGGCAGACCTTTCTACCAGAGCGATGAGCGGCACGCGCGCTCGCTGGCTCTCGATGCGAAAGGAAATCTGCTTGTCGGCACAGATCCTAACGGACTGATCTTGCGGATCGAAGTCGCGCGCAAGAATGGGGCGGCCTTGCCAGAAGTAGGCGCGTCATTCGTCGTCTACGAGACGAGCAAGAAGGAAGTGACCGCGCTTCTGATGGATCCGGCCGGAAATCTCTACGCAAGCGCGATCGGTGAAAAAAATCGTCCGCCCACTCCCAGTATTCCAGCCGTGATCCTCCCGCAGCCTGCGCAGCCGCAGCAAATCACTGCTCCGCAGCAATCCGGCATTTCCATCGCCCAGATTCAGGCCCAGACACAGAATCAAGCGCCATTTTTATTTTTTCCTTCCACTTCCGGCGGCTCTGATGTCGTCAAAATTGGTCCCGATGGCTCCCCAGAATCTCTTTGGATTTCGCGCGACGAACTCGCCTTCTCCATGGCACTTTCGCCAGTCGGAAAACTTCTGCTGGGTACGGGGAACAAAGGCGCCATCATCGAATTGGACGGCCAGAACATTTATTCAACGGTCGCCAAAACAGCTTCGGCGCAAGTGACCAGCCTCGTGGCCGCAGCCGGGGGAAAGATTTTTGTAGCAACCGCCAACCCCGGGAAAATATTTACGATGGGTCCCGGATTTGAATCCGACGGCAGCTTTGAGTCTGACACTTTCGACGCGAAGATTTTCTCGCACTGGGGCCGGCTCACCTGGTGGGGTGACAACGGGGCGACCGCGGGCAAAGTCGCTTTCTATGTGCGCTCGGGAAACACTTCGAGTCCTGAGAAGAACTGGAGCCCATGGTCAGGCCCTTACAAGAATGCTTCCGGCGAAACGATCAACTGCCCGCCCGCGCGCTTCGCTCAGTGGAAAGCGGTGTTTCTCGACACCGACCACGGCGGAATGCCAAATGTTTCCTGGGTGAGCCTCGCGTATCAGCCTAAGAATGTAGCGCCGGTAATCGACGACGTCGCCATCCAGGACCCAGGTGTTCGCGTGCAGGGATTTGCGCAGCAGATCTCCGGACCGGGAAGTCCGATCCCGGCTCAAGTAAAGATGCCGCAACGCCAGGGTGCAGCGAATTTCGCGGCTCCTCCGCCGCTGCCGCAGAAGATTGATGTGCCGCCGCAAGGATTTCAAGATAGAGGTTATCAAGGCGTCATCTGGAGCGCGCACGACGACAACGACGACGATCTAATTTTCTCGGTGTACTACCGCGGCGAGGGTGAGCAGAACTGGCGTCTGCTAAAGGACAAAATCACCCAACACTTTTATTCCTGGGACACGACGACGATGCCGGACGGGGCCTACTACTTGAAGGTCGTCGGTTCGGATTCGCCATCCAATCCTCCGGACCAAGCACTCTCCAATGAACGCGAAGCCGACCGCTTCGAAATCGCAAACACTCCGCCGCGTATCGAAAACCTTCACGCGCAATCGAATTCTCCCACGGCAACGGTGACCTTCGAGGCTCTCGGTTCATCCGCAGCGATCGAACATGCGCAGTACAGCGTGGATGCAGGCGATTGGTTGGTGGTGTTTCCGGCCGGACTTCTCTCAGATTCGCCGAAAGAAACCTACAAGATTCAACTCAGCGGTCTTGCACCGGGCGAGCACACTATCTCAGTGCAAGTCTCGGATCGCTTTGCCAACACAACCGCTGCGAAGATAACATTTTCGGCGAGCGTCCACTCGGCAAAATAAAACGGCAGCCGAAAACTAATTGTCCCAATTGCGAAATCGCTGGAGCGGCTCGAACTGCTCGACGGATGCACCGACTCCGCTCCATCGGCGTTCGTCCGCGTGCCGCTCGACGTGAACAACTCGGGCGCTGCACCTTACCGGCTCAGGGCTTCGCCCTGTGAGTTCCCGTGGCAGCGTAAAATAAAGCTCCAACGCTTGCCCGATTCTTACCCTTTGAGCTGTCTTGAAAGGATTCCGCGCTCGGACAGATTCACCGTTTCGCCTTCCTGCATGTTGAGCACGCGAGCAGGTCGCGATCCTGTGGCAGCAGGGCTCACCTGAGTGGCTGCAACGGAAGCTCCAGCTGCGGTGCTATCGCCGATAATCCTGGAAACCATCGAGCCTGTCGTTACGGACAGAGATTCGCTTATGAGCGGCCGAATGCGGATGGGGATCGAGAAAAATTTTCGGGGTGCGATGCGACGTTCGCTGGACATGATGGCTCCTGGGCGTAGCAGTTGAAATGTCAGAGGAAATTCTTCCAGAAGGGGTTTTTCGAGAATCGCACTGGGCCAGAAACGAGTCAAGAATTTTAGTGTTTTTTTGCGTATAAAATTGCTCAACGAGTATGGGCGGTGCGTTTTTGCATCCGAGGAGATGTGCCATAATGCACATGCCTGTGCCATGGCGACACAAACTCAAATCGTCGTTCCTGATATCGAAGCGATCCGCGCTGCCCACCGTCGAATCTCGTCACGAATTCACCGCACGCCTGTCCTGACGTCTGCATCACTCAATGAAGTGGCCGGGGCACGCCTTTATTTCAAGTGTGAGAACCTGCAAAAGACGGGCTCATTCAAAATACGCGGTGCGACAAATGCCGTTTTCTCGCTCACCGAGGAAGAAGCGCGCAACGGGGTCGTGGCACCCTCGTCTGGCAATCATGCGGCGGCGCTGTCGCTGGCGGCGCGATGGCGCAGAATCCCCGCGTTCATCATCATGCCGTCGAACGCACCCGCTACAAAAAAACGCGCCGTCGAAAGCTATGGCGGCAAAATCACAGAATGCGAGCCTACAGTTGCGTCGCGGGAAGCCACTGCGGCGCGCGTGATGAACGAAACGGGCGCGCATCTGGTTCATCCGTACAACGACGTGCTGGTGATGGCCGGGCAAGGAACCGCTGCGCTCGAACTGATCGAGGAGATACCCGATCTCGACCTGATCTGCACGCCGGTGAGCGGCGGAGGCCTGTTGAGCGGTACCGCCATCGCGGCAAAGAGTTTGCGCCCCGAAATTCGCGTCGCGGCTGGCGAACCTGCCAACGCCGACGACGCATACCGTTCGCTCGCTTCGGGGCGAATCGAGGCAGGATCGCCAAACGAGACGATTGCCGACGGCTTGCGCGCAGTGCTCAGCCCACTCACTTTTTCGGTGCTTCGTCAACGCGTGGACCAGATCTGCCCGCTCACGGAGGAGGAAATTGTTTCAGCGATGCTTCTGCTTTGGGAACGGATGAAATTGGTGGTGGAGCCTTCCGGAGCAGTGGCGGCCGGCCCAGCACTTTTCCGCAAGCTGGGTGCAGAAGACAAGAAGGTAGGAATTATTCTTTCTGGCGGAAATCTCGATCTGACGAAACTGCCATTTTCTGCTTAGCGAGACGCCCCGTCACATCCCGTACCAAGAAAGCGAGCAGAGGCTCTAAAAATCATCCGGCGGGCGCCAGTCGGATGGCGGAAATGCAATTCCCCAGAAGTTCGGCTCCGTCGCGTCAAATTCCAGCGGTGTGTGAAACCCTTCCGGCATCTCTCGCGGCACACGAACCACTTTGCATGCCACCTGCTTTTTTGTGAGCGCGTGTTCGAGAACCAGGTGAGTATCGAGCGCGAGGCTGCGTGGCATGGCTATGAGCGCTCCATGGTCATTCACGCTCAAAGTGGTCACTTCAAACGTAGAGTCCTTGCTGCCCAGCGCCACATGGACGCTCACGCGCACCCGCAGAAGCACGCGTTGGCTGCGGCGCCGTTCTTCGCCGGCCACCGCCTGCCGCACTCCCGCCGCGCCCTGCCCCGGTGTGATCGCTTTTGGATTCGGCTTGGGAACTGTCCCGTAGGGCTTGCCGGACGCTCCGGCAGTTTTCACCTGCGGCGTTCCTGGCTTTCCAGGCGCTAATTTCAGATTGTCAATTTTCAAAGCTCAACACCCCAGAATCCTAAATCGGCCGAAATGAACTCTACCCCCAGGTCCCAACCGTCCGGCTGCTGCATTCCTTTCCAAACCACCACCGCTTCGGATCCTTGGCGCGTGGCGAGATTCGTGACGCGAATTCTCTGTTGCAAGTCGAGTTCATTTGGACTCACGAGCAGACAGCCATAGGAATTCACAACTCGTGTATAGCTTGTTTCAAAATGGAGCGTTCCGCCTCCCGCGTTCCACTCGACGGCTATCGGCACACGCGAATTCATGCGCGGGCCGCGCCGCTTGCGTCGGCTTCTAATATCTCGTGGTAGATCGAGTAGCGACATCCTGAAGTACTCCCCGTGGAATTGACGCGAAACACGGGGCGAAATCCCACATTCCGAATCGTTTTGAATTCAGAATCAAATCGTAAGAGACGAACCGTGCGTGGTCAATGGTACGCAACGACAGGCGAAACTGTACCGAAGGCGAGTCAGGTACAGCTCTGGGTTTTCCGAACGAGCGCGAGGCAAAATCAAAGCTGTCGAGAAATTTCACTCCTGGGGGCGGCGTACGGAGGCTTTCCCCTTTTAGTGTGAGTTCCCGAACTGGTTCAGCAGAAATCAGCCAGGGTCATCCCGCTGCGGCCTGATCCAGATACCAAACCACACCTCGAGGGGGACGAATCCTGCCAGCCGGATATTTGCTCTGCGCGTCTTGAGGTTCGCTTCGTAGCGCCGTCAGGATTTCCCGCTTGTCTTCTCCGGCGACCAGAAAAAATGTGTTGAGCCCCTGATTCAAGACCACAGGAGTGAGAGTCAAGCGTTGCGGAGGTTCCGCAGGCGCCGTAACCGCCACAACCCAGCGCTGCTGCTCGTCAAGAGCGGGCGAGCCGGGGAATAATGAAGCCGTGTGTCCCTCGATTCCGAGGCCAAGCAGTTGGACATCGAACTCCGGAGGATTCTCACCGAAGAATTTGCGCAGCTCAACTTCATAGGCTTCGGCGGCTTTTTCCGGCGAGGGGAAATTGGTAAGCATGGGATGCACGTTTTCCTTAGGAATCGGCACTTGATCGATCAGCGTTTGCCGCACCATCCGAAAATTACTGAGGAGATCGTCTTCGGGCACGAATCGCTCATCGCCAAAAAACAGGTGCACGCGGTCCCAGGGCGTCGCTGCCTTGTATTCTTCTGCCCAAAGTGCGTAGAGCTTCGCGGGAGTGTGTCCGCCCGACAGCGCAATTGCAAAGCGGCCTCGTTTCGTCACTGCGTCATTCACAATGCGCAGAATCTCATCGAGCGCCGCTTCACTCATTTCTGCGATGGCCGGGAATATCCGGCTTTCGAAGAACATGGTTTATTTTGTACTCGCGGTCTTCACCGCGTGGCCGCCGAATTCGTGGCGCATCATGGCGAGCAGCTTATTGGCGAATGGCTCGGGATCCTGCGAACGGAAACGCATATCGAGCGCGGCGGAAATCACCGGCACGGGAACGCCCAACTCCACGCCTTCGATCACGGTCCAGCGGCCCTCACCCGAATCGGTGACGTACCCTTCAATTCCGCTGAGCGTGGGGTTCTTTGACAGCGCATCCACCGAAAGATCGAGCAGCCAGGAACGAATCACGCTGCCAAATTGCCAGATTTTGCCGATCTGCAAAAGATCCAGCGAAAATTCTTTCTTGTGACGCAGCACGTCCAGCCCTTCGGCGTATGCCTGCATGATTCCGTACTCGATCCCGTTGTGAACCATTTTCACAAAGTGCCCGGAGCCGGCGGGGCCTACGCGCCCCCATCCTTTATCGGGGCCCGGCGCCAGCGTCTCAAAAATCGGCGAGAGGCGCTTCACTACGTCTGCATCGCCTCCCACCATCATGCTGTAGCCTTCCGTGATTCCCCACACGCCGCCGCTGGTGCCGCAATCCACAAAATTTATTTTCTTGGGAGCCAGCGCGGCCGCGCGGCGCACGGAATCTTTGTAATAGGAATTGCCGCCATCGATAATCGTGTCACCGGGGGCGAGATGCGGCACGAGGGCGGCAATGGTCTGGTCCACGGGATCGCCCGCGGGCACCATCAGCCAGATGGCGCGCGGAGGTTTTAGCTGCGAAATAATATTGTCGAGCGAATTAGCCCTGACCGCGCCATTCTCGGCGAGCTTTTGAACCACCGCCGGATCACGGTCAAAACCAACCACGCGGTGGCCGCCGCGAATCAAACGCTCCGTCATGAATCCGCCCATTTTTCCCAAACCTATCATTCCGAGTTCCATCGTGATTCCTCCTCGCTAATTTTTGTCGGCGGTTACTCCGAGCTTGGCAAGGTCTTGTTTGAGCTGCTCGAGATTTTTCACCTGGATGGTTTTCAGGCCCAATTCACGCGCGCATTCGAGGTTGAGTTCCCGGTCATCAATCATCACGCACGCGGAGGGCTGCCGCTGCATGATTTCCATTACGCGCTGGTAGATTGCAATGTCGGGCTTGCGAACACCGAGATAGCACGAACTGAAAAATACTTCGAAATAGTTTTTAAGTTTGAACTGTCTGATGCGGTATTCGTTGATCTCCTGTGACTCATTGTTGAGGGCGGCCATAATGTACTTGCGCGAAGCCGCAACCTTGGCGCAAAAATCGAGCGCCTCGGGAAATGGCTGCGACTGCTGGAACATGAAAGCCTTGAAGTCTTCAGGCTTGAAGTCCCGCGGCCGGTAGAAGACGGTTCGTTGCATATATTGGTCGAGGTTCGCTTGCCCGGTCTCGAAGGCGTTCAGCATTAGCTCGTGGCGGTCGGAGAATTCGTCCCAGTCGAGATGAAATTTTTCGGCCGCTCGTTTTCGCGCTTCGCGATCCCAGCCATTCGTGAGAATCACGCCGCCGTTATCCCAGAACAGCGCTTCTATCTTATCCATGCAGTCTCATCCGTGTCATTGTCCGCGTATTTTTCATTCTTCGCACTCGAGCGCTGAACCGCCGCCCGTCCGTCCCAATCCGCCCCAGGCCGTGGACTCCATTATCCTTATCCCACGACGATTGCTAAAGAACAAACAATGTCGCGGCTGTGGCGGGGATATGATGAACTAGCGAGTATGCCGGAACGTTACAGAGCGAAGAAATTAGAAGTGTTCACGATCGGGCACTCCACAAGGCCGATCGCGGAATTCATTGAGCTCTTGAAGGCGCACGGCATCAAACGAGTGATCGACGTTCGTACGATTCCGCGCTCGCGTCATAATCCTCAATTCAATCGCGAGTCGCTTGCCGAATCGTTGCGCAGTTCAGGAATCGGATACACGCACCTCAAGAAGCTCGGCGGCCTGCGACACCCCGCAAAAGATTCGATCAACCTGGGCTGGCGCAATTCGGGATTCCGCGGATTCGCGGACTACATGCAGACTCCCGAATTTGAAACCGCGCTCGACCGCGCCATCAAGCTCGCGAAAACGAAGCCGTGCGCGCTAATGTGCGCAGAGGCGGTCCCGTGGCGATGCCACCGTTCGCTTATCGCCGACGCGCTTACGGTGCGAAAAACCCACGTCAAAGACATCGTCAGCGCTACGCGTGCACATCCTCACAGAATCACGCCGTTTGCGCTCATTCGCGGAACCCGGATTACTTATCCCGACGAGACCGTTCGGCGCTCTCGATAACAAATTGTTCAGCGCTATCCGAACCCGTGGAGATGAAACAAGCGCGGGGCGTCTCCCTTGAAGCGGCGTTTGTCTTTGGCGCGGAACATCAAATCTATTCTTTTCGCTGCGAATCGCGCAAAAGGTATCGCTGAATTTTTCCGGTCACCGTCTTGGGAAGTTCCGCGACGAAATGAAATTCGCGCGGGCATTTGTAGTGCACCAGCCTCGCTCGCACGGACTCCTGAATCGCGTGGGCAATGTCTGGGTCCGGCTGGATGCCGGCTGTGAGTACCACGTAAGCGACCGGCTTGACGAGGCCAGCACCATCCGCCATGCCGACGACGGCCGCTTCCGCGATGCGCTCGTCGCCCAGAAGCGCATTTTCCACTTCGATCGGCGAGACCCACATCCCTGATACTTTCATCATGTCGTCGCTGCGCCCGCTGTAATGATAGTAGCCGTCCGCATCGCAAAAGAACTTGTCACCGGTCGCAACCCAGCCGCCCGCCGAGATCACTTTCGCGGTATATTCCGGCTTCTGCCAGTATTCGGCCAGCGCACTTTGGCCCCTAACGAACAGATTCCCAATTTCGCCGGCCGCGCACGACTGGCCAACATCGTCCGTGATTCGCACCTCGTAATTAGGCACAGGCGTTCCGCACGTCCCAGCCCGCGCGCCTCCCGGCCGATTGGAAATAAAGATGTGCAACATCTCCGTCGAACCAATGCCATCGAGAATCTTGATCCCAAATCGTTCGCGAAATTGGACGAATATCTCCGCAGGCAAAGGCTCGCCCGCGGAAACTGCGAGCCGCACCGACGACAAATCGACGGCTAGCCCGCGACTCGATTCCTGCAGCAGCGCCGCATAAAAAGTCGGCACCCCGAAGAAAATCGTTGGCCGATGCCGCGCAACAAGCTCCGCCACCCTCTCGATCCGCGTCTTCTCCGGATTCAGCACGATGCTGGCACCAGTAGACAGCGGAAAATACATCGCATTGCCAAGCCCATAAGCGAAAAAAAGTTTCGAGACCGAAAAAAATCGGTCATCACCGCGAATCCCAAGCACACTCTCTGCGTAACTTCGCGTGGCAACGAGCATGTCCTTGTGCTGATGCACCGCAGCTTTCGGCCGCCCACCGCTTCCCGAGGTGTACAAAAGAAAAGCGGGGTCGGCTGCCGCAATCGAGCTCGTCAAAAGTTCAGAGGAAGCTGAAGCGATCCAGTCCGCCCATCTCCGTGCATCACCAACTCTCGCGCTCTCGCCAACTACGATGACCCGCACCTTCGTCGCACCCGCAGCGGGCAAGAATTCACCGAGCGCCGCTTCATCCACAATCGCAATCGAAGCTCCTGAATCCGAGAGATAAAATGAGTAGTCGCCGGTACGAGCGAACGAATTGACCGGGACCGGAATGGCGCCAATCTTGGCAGCCCCGAAAAACGCAACGACAAATTCCGCCGAATCCCGCAGCGCGATCAGCACACGATCGCCAGCCGCGCACCCGCTAGCCACGAGCGCATTTCCCGCACGGTTCGCCAACTCGCGGAGTTTCCCGTAGCAGAACGCTCGTGGTTCGCCAAGAATCGCAACCCGTTCCGGATGCGCATCCGCCGGGCGATCGAGAAACCACTCCGCAATATTGAATTGCGACGGAATCTCCTGCGTCATGAAAGTCATCAGCAAAAAATCAGCGCGCGCCCGGCAAAATCGCACCCGCCCGGGCTACTGCTCCTTGCCGCTCACCTTCGCGGCCACTTTCACCGGCACGCTGTACACACGCGCCGGCATCCACGGGTGAACCGGCACTCCGCCCGCGATGCGTGTTTGAATTTCACCACCGAAGAAAATATATGGCTGAGCCGGCTCGAGCGCGCTCGCTTCGTCGAGCCGCTTTCGCAGATCAGCAGAAATCACGAAATCGATCGACCCCAAATTGTCATCGAGCTGCGTCACCTTCGTGGCACCTACGATCGTCGAGGTGATTCCCGGCTGTGTCGCCACCCAGTTCAGCGCCACCTGGGCGGGCGGCTTGTTGAGTTGCTTGGCGACGTCCATTAGGGCATCGTGCACACGCCAATTACGCTCAGAGAATCGATTAAAAGGACTGCCGCCCGGTGTCGTCAGGCGCCCGTGCCCCTCTCCCTTGTGGCCGCTCGCTTCGCGTTTATATTTTCCGCTCAAGAATCCGCCCGCGAGGGGACTCCACGGGCAAATCGCAAGCCCGAGTTCCTGCGCCGCCGGCACATGCTCGCGCTCGATCGTTCGCTCCACCAGCGAATATTCCAGTTGCAGCGCGATCAGCTGCTCCGTTGCTTTGCATTCGGCAAGCGTTTGGGCACGCGACACGTACCACGCTGGCGTGTCCGAAAATCCATAGTGCCGGATTTTCCCCGCGCGCACCAAATCGTTCATCGTCGAAATCACTTCTTCCACTGGTGTCACCGTGTCCCATGCATGGAGCCAATAAAGATCGACGTAGTCGGTTTTCAGCCGGCGCAACGAGCTTTCTAGCGCGCGATAAATGTTCTTGCGCCCGTTTCCACCAGCATTCGGATTCCCCGGGTCGGTGTTAAATGTAAATTTTGTCGCCAGCACAATGCGATCGCGCAGATGACGATCGGCGATAAATTTCCCCGTCAAGTCCTCGCTTTTCCCTGCTGTGTAGGCGTCTGCCGTATCCACAAAATTCCCGCCCAGTTCGATGTAGCGATCGAAAATCGCCTGCGATGCGCTCTCATCCACACCGAATCCCCATTCGGTGCCAAACGTCATCGCGCCCAGGCATAGCGGACTCACCCGCAGGCCGGAGCGGCCGAGCATCACATATTCATACAAACTCATGAGCGTCCCTCCAATATTGCCGTCAGCAACAATTCGAAGCAGGGCCAGTTTAACTGATTTATCCTAGACTATGGATTGGACTATGGATTGCGACATAGACGACCAACAACGCACGAAAGGACAAGGATGCCGAATATAGCGACGGAGAAACACACGTTGGCGGTAGCGGACGGCAGTTCGATGCTGGCATTCGTCGCTCGTCCCGAAGAAAAAGGTACGTTTCCCGGAATGCTCGTCTTCCAGGAAGCCTTCGGCGTCAACGCCCACATTCGCGATGTGGCTCAACGAATCGCCAGGGAAGGTTACGTTGCTATCGCTCCGGAGCTTTTTCACCGCTCGGCCACGCCCGGGTTCGAAGGCCGCTATAACGATTTTCCGTCCGTGATGCCGCACATGAAGACTCTCACCGAACAAGGACTCGCCGACGATGTCCGCGCCTCCTACGAATGGTTCCGCGATTCCACTCATGTAGTACCGAATTGCATCGGCAGCATCGGATTCTGCATGGGAGGACGCGTAGCGTTCCTCGCCAATGCCACCGTTGCGTTGCGCGGCGCAATTTCGTTTTACGGCGGCGGTATCGCCCCAGCCTTGCTTCCGCGCGCGACGAATCTGCAGGCTCCGATGCTGTTCTTCTGGGGCGGGCTCGACAAGCACATCCCGCCGGACCAGATTCGCTCCGTCATCGATGCCGTAAGAGCCGCGGGCAAGCCCTACGTCAACGTCGAAATCTCCGACGCCGATCACGGATTCTTCTGCGACGCGCGCCGCTCCTACAATCCGGTGGCAGCGAAGGAAGCATGGAGCCTGGTGACGAGTTTTCTTGAGGCACACGTCAAGAAATCCGAGGAGCGTACTCAATCAGCCAGATAGCGATTCTTTCCGCCTGCGTGGTTTCGAGCTTCCACCAAGGAAAACCTCCGTCGCAGCGGCTGCTTGCAACAAGCGCAGAAACGACTGCGCGTCTCCGCTGAGTGCCCTGTGCCGGGGATAAATTACGTCCAGATTGCGTCGCAAAGGCTCTGCATTCACGATCTCAATCGGCATCAGTTTGCGCTGGCGAAATTCTTCGGTCACAGAAATCTGCGGCAGAAAACTGAATCCAAGCTTGCGCTCCACCATTCGTTTCGCCGCTTCTATCGTTTCCACTTCCATCACCACGTTGGGTAACAGTCCGGCACGCCGGAAGAGGCCCTGCGTAAGCGTCCAATCGCTCGATCCGCGGTCAAAGAAAACCAGCGGCCACGATTCAAGCTCTTCCATTCGAACGCGCTGCGTGCGCGCCATCTTGTGCCCGGGATGCCCCACTAGAATCAAAGGGTCATCTCGCAGCGACGTGGTTTCCACCTCCGGATGCAAGAGCGAGCGCGCTACGCCGATGTCCGCCTCCCCATCCAGCACCATCTTCAAGACTTCCATCGAATTCCCCGACCGCAGCGTCACCAACACCTTTGGATTCGCCGCCTGGTAATCTTTCAAAACATCCGGCAAAAAATAAGTGCAGATCGAAAGCGCCGCGGCTATACGCAGCGAACCCGCCGCCGAAGCCTTTTGCTCATTTACAGCTTGCCGAGCAAGCGCCACTTGCCGCAAAAGCTGTTCCGCCTGCGGCCGCAGCGCCTTCCCCGCTGCCGATAGCGTCAAGCTATTTCCGTCGCGGGCAAAAAGTGTCACTCCCAGCGACTCCTCGAGCGCGCGAATCCGGGCACTAACCGCCGGTTGGCTCACCCGGAGCGCTTCAGCAGCTTTGTGGAAACCGCCGTAGGTCAGTACTGCTAGAAACGTCTCAATTTGATCGAATTCCACAGGCTCTCCGCGCAAAACGCGCCCAATTTTCGGCGCTAAAGGGAATACAGATATCGCTTTATTCCCATTTTATTGCGATAATCTATTTCTATCAATATGATAAGTTTAATCAGTTTGACTGATTGGCATTTCTCGCGGAAAATCGCTTCAACGTCGCGGAGCGGCATGGGCCGCATCACGACAAAGGCCAGCGGGCCTCACCAGCAGATGCCGCCCCGGCCGAGCAAACAGTTTAAGGAGTTTTCTCATGGAAGGCTCGAATACAAGGACGTTTCCCCGCATGTTGCTGGACAAGCCGGTAGAACTACACATCAACGGAGATACGATTCGCGTCGAGAATCCCACGAACAACTTGAGTGTGGGCGGACTCTTCCTGCACCGCTCCGGTCTTCCAGTGGGCGCCTCTGTGCGCGTACGGATTTCGTCGCCCAAGCCGTTCGAGGCCGAAGGCCAAATCTTCAATTGCGGCAATGGCGAAGCTGGCGCCGGCATCGGTTTCACTTCCCTTTCGGGCGGAAGCCGTGAAGCGCTGAACGACCTGATCGAAGATCTTACGCTCCGCGGACTTCCGGCGGCATAAGGCGAAAAAAGAAATCCGAAAAACAGAAGCTTGAGCAAGACGTCTCCTTCTGGAGACTGCGGAGAAGTGTTTTCGCGAGTCTCGACAAATTTTCGGTAGACGGATATCAAGGCGCATTAAAAAACCGAGAGTACACACAATGGCGACTAACGGAAACGGACGCAATGGCAACGGGAAAGGCGCGAATGGCCTTTCGAAGCTTGAGATGCAGTGGAAATCCGACCCCCGCTGGGAAGGGGTAACGCGTCCTTACGCGGCTGACGACGTCGATCGTCTGCGCGGCTCCGTCCACATCGAGCACTCGCTGGCCCGGCTCGGTGCCGAGCGCCTGTGGACTCTTTTGCACGGGCAATCCTATGTGCAGGCTCTTGGCGCTGCGACGGGTAACCAGGCTGTACAGCAAGTGAAGGCCGGTCTCTCGGCGATTTATGTGAGCGGCTGGCAAGTTGCCGCGGACGCAAACGCTGCCGCGCAAACGTATCCCGACCAGAGCCTTTACCCTGCCGACAGCGTCCCGAACCTCGTACGGCGCATCAATCAAGCGCTGTTGCGCGCCGATCAGATCGCTCACGCCGAGGGAAAAGATGACACCTACTGGCTCGCGCCGATGGTTGCAGACGCCGAAGCCGGATTCGGCGGCAATCTGAACGCATTCGAGCTGATGAAGGGCATGATCGAAGCAGGCGCTGCCTGCGTCCATTTCGAGGATCAGTTGTCGTCCGCGAAAAAGTGCGGGCATCTTGGCGGCAAAGTGCTGGTTCCTACGGTCGAGGCGATTCAGAAGCTTGTCGCAGCGCGTCTCGCTGCGGACGTGATGGGCGTGCCCACTTTGGTGATGGCGCGTACCGACGCGGACAGCGCAACCTTGCTCACCAGCGACGTTGACCCGCGCGACAAGGAATTTTGCACCGGCGAGCGCGCGCACGAAGGTTTCTTCCAGGTTCGCGGCGGCCTGCGATCCGCAATCGCTCGCGGCATCGCCTACGCTCCCTATGCCGACCTCATCTGGTGCGAGACTTCCAAGCCCGATTTGGAGGAAGCGAAGGAGTTTGCGGAAGGCGTCTTGCGCGAGTTTCCGAACAAAATGCTCTCGTACAATTGCTCGCCGTCGTTCAACTGGAAGAAGAACCTGGACGACGCCACGATCGCAAAATTCCAGCGCGAGCTTGGCGCGATGGGTTACAAGTTCCAGTTCATTACGCTGGCCGGATTCCACTCGCTCAACTACGGCATGTTTGATCTCGCCCGCGAATACAAGCAGGCCGGCATGACTGCATACTGCAAGCTGCAGGAAGCGGAGTTCGAGTCCGAGAAGGATGGCTACGAAGCAGTGAAGCACCAGCGCTTCGTCGGCACCGGCTACTTCGACGCAGTGCAGCAAGCAATCACAAGCGGCAAAGCTTCCACCACCGCTCTCGAAGGTTCGACGGAAGCCGCACAGTTCCATGCGGCTCCGGCTCCAAAGTCGAGCGACAAGCTGAGCGTGCGGGTAGCAGCCGACTAAGACCGCGCCATCGCAGAGTTTGGAGGGGCTGGCTGAAAATTTCAGCCCGCCTTTTTTTATTCGTTGTCCCGGCCAGATCCAGGCACCCCTGCCAGAAGTGCGGCATCATCGGAGGTTCAGCCGTTGCCGCGGCTGTATGTCTTGAATGTCATGCCACGCCGCGTCTAGCGAACTGAGGCTGAGGATTGCTCGTTGCCCTACCACCGAGCAAAAAGATTCCGAGCAAACAACCTAGGATCTCGAGCACCAGAAGGATGATGACACTGACGTCGAACGGAGCTGTCCAATCACCGTGTGCCAACATGAAAACATTATTGGCCGATGCATTGAGGAAGTGCTCATAGAGGTCGGCACCTAGAGCAGCCAAAAAGAAAATCAATGACACCAGCCCAGCGAGTTTATCCCTGAGCTTCCATACAGCAATGGATACCGCAAGATGCCCCAGCGTTATAAAAGTTATGGCCAGCCAACTAACCTTGTTGTTTGGGGGCGGCAAAACCTTTGCTGCGATGAACAGGTGCCAGATTGCGACGATCCAGTGCGCGACAACAACCAATAGAGTGAGCGCGCGACGTCTTGTCATAGCTTGATGCTTTTCTCCCTTTACGAGCCCTGCTGGCTAGATTCTGCCTCTCCTTTCCCAGGTTGCTCTGCCACGCGCGCCCCCCCAACTCGTCGCCGATTGAAAAATGAAAAGGGCAACTCCGCAGATTGCCCTTTCCTGGTTATCTTCCTCATTTTACTTCTTCGCCGGAGCCGCCGTCCCGATTGTGTATTCTCCCGTGCAGGAATAATCACTGCCGCCATCGCCTGTGTCGGTTAGCTTGCAAGTTCCCGAACCCTTGATGCCCTTCATTTTCCCGGTGCCGCCCGTGATTTGATATTTGTTCGTCCCCGCCATCGTCCCATCACTCTTCGCCGCAACAGTCGTTTGATAGTCGTAGAACACCTTGTCTCCACCTTCAAATGTTTCCACGAAGACTCCCCAGCTCTTGGCGTGTTTGGCTGTGCCGTCGCGTTGCTCTGTCGCGATGCCGTCCTTGCCCTCCTCGCCGTTCACCTCGCCTTTCGCCGTGCACTTGAATTGCACCAGCGAGAAGGTATGGCCTTCCACGTCGCCGGCCGGAACGCTTTGCTCCGTGTCAGGCTTGCTGCACTTGCCGGTGAGAGACTGTTTCGTTTGAGCGGGAGTGGATACAAGAGCGAATGCAAAAATCGCACACCCGCACACAATTTTGTATTTCACGCGCTTCTCCTTTTAGATTTGGCATTCCCAGGGTGCCCGAAATCTATGCCAAATTGCGCCTCAAGTCCATCTCTCTAACCGGCGGCTGGCCCGCACTCGGCCGCTTTTTGAGAAGGGTGAAATGGGTTGGCTTGATGTCGGGGTCGACCGAACGAAGTTATTTGTGCTTTAAACGCACCTAGAATTTTTCTAATCGAAAATGGATGGCGATTTCTACGCGCAACGAAGAACCGCAAAGCGGAATCAACCTCGCGGAAAGCTACCGCGCCGCGAGAGACTGCTCCGAACAGGCGATCACCCGGTTCCGCCCTTCTTTTTTGGCTTGGAACATTCGCTCATCAGCCACGGCAAAAAGCTCCCTCTCATCTTTTCCGTCTTGTGGGAACGTCGCTAATCCCGCGCTGATGGTCACCTGCACCTTCTCGTCGCCCCGAGAACGCGGCAGTGCGAACGCCGTAGCCGCCACCAACTCGCGTAGCGACTCCACCTTTTGCCGCGCTGCTTCGATATCCGCTTCGGGCAGCAACACCACGAATTCTTCGCCGCCGTATCGCGCCGCCGTGTCTGACTGCCGGCAGGAATCCCGCAGCAGCTCCGCAATTTTCCGCAGCACTGCGTCGCCGGCCGAATGGCCGTGGTTGTCATTCAAGGACTTGAACCGGTCCGCGTCAATCACCGCCAGCGTCAATGGGTGTCCATAGCGCTCCGAGCGGCTCAACTCAATCGCGAATCGCTCCTCAAAATAGGCACGGTTGAAAAGGCCCGTCAACGTATCGCTTGTCGCCGCCAGCAACAGTTTTTGGCTGCGCGACACCAGCGCCAGGCTCAGCAACGAAGCCGTGGCCATCATGATTAATCGCGCGATCTCATTCGACCAGCTGAACACACCATACGGATAAGGCGCATAGATCGCGTTGTTGAGATCCCAATGAGTGTCCGCGTAATAGACGATCGCGAAATATTCAACAAGAGCCAGCACACCCGCGGTGATGCAAATGCGCTTGTCATAGCGCAGGCTACTCGCTCCGATCGCCAGAAAATAACCCTCGAAGACAACCTTGCTGTTCACTGCCGTGTGCGGCTGGTTGAGAACCAGAAATACGGCCAGGGCGCAGCTGATCTGCGTCACGTCATAGCTGCTGCTCGCAAAACGCAGCCACGATGGATTGTAGTTTCGCGAAATCAGCACGTACACCAAGGCAGCCAGGAAAAAGGTTCCCGCTGCCAAACTGAGGCCTACGAAACTCTCCTTCGGATCTTGCGGAAAGAAGAAGATGTCGATCAGCGGTATGAGCAAGAGCAGTGCCGCCAGCGACAATCGGATTTTTGCCACCAACAGCTCGCCCGCTACGGCGGCTTCCGCCATCACTGGGTCTGGCTGCGACCAAAGCGATTTCCAAAAGTGCGAAAGTTTGTGTTCGTTCATGAAGGGGTGTCCGCGAACGCCAACCCGCGTTTGCCTCGGAACTTGGAATTGCGCGCACCAGGAGTTGCGCGGACCAAGAATTGACGCGGGACTAACTGCAACAATCAGCGTAGAGGTAATCACACAAGGTGTAACCAGAAATGCGCGGCAGCCGTTCCAAAACGGCACGCCCTATAGGTTTTCTTGGATGAAGCAGGGACTCAGGTGCACGTCGACTTGTATCAGCGGAGATTCACCCACCGCCTTAAAACTGTGGATCTCACCGGCCTTGATGACAAAAATATCTCCAGCGCCGCCTTCGAAGGTTTGGCCGTTGACAGTCCACACACCGCGGCCTTCGCGAATGAATTGGATTTCGTCATAAGGATGGCGATGCGGACCCGGCCCAGAGCCGGGCTTTCCATGGAACAGGAATACCGAAACGCCGGTGTCACCTTGTTCTGCGCCGACAAACTCATGCGAACTACCGACAAAAGGAAGGTTCTCCTGCCTCACATGAAGCATTTTCGTCATCCTCCGAAAGATTCGATGAGTGTGGCTGGAGTGAGGCTTCGGAAATGTGGCTGGCCATTTGGAGGTTGGAGCGGGTCAGGGTGTTTGCAGCACGGTCTTGTGCTATTCCTGGCGCAGGGCCCTGATGGGGTCGATACGGCTTGCGCGCCTTGCTGGAACAAGACTGGCGAGAAGCGCGGCAGCCATAAGCAAGGGAATCATCACGGCAAAGCTGCTGGGCTCGATTTGGCGCATGCCTTCCACCGAGTGTTCGAGCGAGCGTCCCGCAGCCAGAGCAGCAATCGTGCCGAAAGCAACTCCGGCCAATATCATCGCGATGCTCTGCCGCATCACCATCCACATCACATTTCCGGCACTGGCCCCAAGCGCCATGCGTACACCAATCTCCGTGACGCGCTGGGTCATGAGGTAGGCCAACACTCCGTAAATCCCAATGCACGCGAGCAGCAAGGCAAGGCCTGCGAATACGAAAAAGAGCACGAGGAGGAAGCGCTGCGTTGAAAGCGAGTCATTCACCAGCTGCTCCATCGTGCGCACGTCGTAGAGAACCTGGTCGTTCGCCGCTCCGCGCAAGCTGTGCTGCAGCGATTCGACTAGATTCAACGGCGGCACATTCGTGCGTACCGTGATGGACATGAAAGAAGAGAACAAATGCAGCAGCGGGTCTCCCACCTGCGCGAAGGGATAGTAGATCTGGTCGCGTACCCGGGATGCATCGTCGCCGGCAAGCCCCCAATGCCGCACATGGCCGACCACGCCTACGATCTGTACTGGATCGTTGCTGATGGAGGGAATCCAAAGCTGTTTGCCGACGGCGTCCTCACGGCCAAAGGCGTGTTGCGCCAGAATTTCATCAATCACGACGACAAGCGGATGCCCGATGCGATCGTCGTCGTTGAAGAACCGGCCGTGGCGAAGCGGGATGCCCATCACGTTCAAGTAGTCCGGCGTTACGCTCGATGCCAACGCGACCGGCGTTTGATCGGGCGGCGGTTGAACGGGGCTGGCCCAGTAAGGCAGATTGTTTTCACCCACTCGCATCGGGACGATGTCGGTGAGTGCCACCGACTGGACGCCCGGTACGCTGCGCGCGCCGTCCTGAACCTCCTGCCATGCGGCACGCATCGTCGCCGCATCTTTGAGTGCCGCTGGCGACAGCGCGACTCGAGCGGTTAATACATTTTCGACTCGGACTCCCGGATTTAACGCCGCAAGGCGTAAAACCGTGCGGCCTAGCATTCCAGCGGAAACGAGCAGCACGACGGCGAGTCCGATCTCAGCGATTACATAACCACTGTGCAAACGGCGCGAGCTCCCCGTTACGGTGCGCATTCCACCCTTAAGCGATTCTTCGAGTTGGCGCGAAGGAGCGCGCAAGGCCGGCGCCAACCCGAAAAGAAAACCGCAAAGGAGCGAAGTGCCGACTGCAAACAGCAGCACGCGCCAATCGAGTTGAACTTCCTCCGCACGAGGCATACCTCCCGGCCACATGGCAAGGAAAGGTTGCAGGCCGGCGAATGCGAACAGCACGCCGAGAACTCCTCCTGCGAGCCCCAAGACTCCACTCTCCGTGAGACATTGACGGATCAATCGCCCCCGGCTCGCTCCCAGCGCCACGCGCAGCGCGAGTTCACGTTCGCGCGACACAGCGCGTGCCAGCAACAAGCTGGCCACATTTACGCACGCAATTAGCAGCACGAGGCTGACGGCGCCAAGCAAGAGCAAGAGTGTGGCCCGCGTATCGCCGACCAAGTCCTGCTGCAGCGGATGGGTAACAACCGCGCGCTCTGCGTCGGCGTCCGGATACTGCTTTGCCAGACGAGTGGCAATCAGCGACAGCTGGGTCTGCGCTTGTGCGAGCGTCCGATCAGGTGCGAGGCGCGCCAACACGTGAATGAAAGCAGCGCGGCGATTCTGCATTCTCAGCTCAGTGTTTTGCGCGATGGGCGTGAATATGTCCACCTGGCCATCCAGCTGGAAATTAGCAGGCGCGATTCCAACGATGGTGTAAGACTTTCCTTCAAAGGTGAGCGCCTCGCCGATCACGTCAGGGCGTTTTCCGTAGGCGCGCTGCCACAGGCTGTAACTTATGATGGCAACAGGCGCGGCACCACGCCGGTCTTCATCACGCGAGAACGCGCGACCCCGAACAAGGGGTACGCCCAGCACGGAGAACAATTCGGACGAAATCTCGCGACCCTCCGCATACTCTGCTCCGGACGCTTCGCTTATCGTGCCGCCTCCATATGTCCAGGCTGCCATCGGCCCCACCGACTGGCCCTGGCTTTGGTAGTCGAGGAAATCGGGATATGAAAATCCCCACGGCTCGCCGAACTGCTGCACTTTTCCGTGCAGTGCGACAAGCCTTTCCGGCTCGGGATAGGACAGCGGCTTGAGCAGTACGCCGTTGACGACCGTGAACATAACGGTGGTGGCGCCGGTGCCGAGCGCGAGGGTGAGCAATGCGACCGACGCAAAACCAGGATTCTTGCGGAGCATGCGCAGCGCGTAGCGGAAGTCCTGAAGCAGATCCTCGAGCCAGCGGGTGCCGCGCGCGTCGCGGCACTGCTCTTTCACCTGCTCCGGGCCACCAAGATCGAGCCGTGCGCGCCGGCGCGCTTCTTCGGGTTCGTAGCCCTGCGCAACTAGTTCGCAGGCGTGCGCTTGTTCGAGCTGCTCGTCGACTTCCTGCCGACGCCAAAACCGATTCCACCAGTTCATTGCGCGCCGCCCTCTGACATCTTCAGAATGAGCCCAACCGCTTCGGACAACCGGCGCCAGCTCGCGGCGTCTGTTTCGAGCTGTGCCCGACCCTTCCGGGTGAGACGATAAAATTTGGCCTCGCGCCCAGTCTCGGTTTCGTTCCACTCAGACGCGAGGACACCGCGGTTTTCCAGCCGGTGCAACGCCGGATACAGCGAGCCTTGGGGAACCTGCACCACGTCGCGCGACACTTGTTGCAATCGTTGTGCGATCGCATAGCCGTGGACGGGGCCGAGCGCGACAATTTTCAGGATCAATAGATCCAGCGTGCCTTGCGGTAGGTCGGATTTCGCCGCGATCATCACTATACCTCGGTCTTCTACATATCTACCATAGAACACCTAGAAGCACAAGACATGACGGAGCGGCGAGATTACATCCGTCCGGATAAATTTGACGTGCCAGTACGAGACTATCTTTTGTAGGAATTTGTATTCTTCGGCAGTTGTGCACGAATTGCAACCGAAGGGCGCGGCGGGCGAGGCTCGCGAAGCAAGCCGACGAAAATCGGATTGGAGAGAATCCACGGAACCCTCGCTTGCAACAGCGGGTGCCCCACCAGGAATACTTCGACGCGATATACGCCTGCGGCGGTGTTCTCGAGGTCCAGGTGATCTCCGACGATTTCGCGCAGCACCGCGCCATCTTTCCTGAGGACCAGTCGCGTGTTTTCATCGCCCGCTCGCACTTCGACATGCAGGTCGGAGTGTGCCGGCGCGTCGCTTCCGCTCGGAAACTTCTGAAAACCGCGATACGCAGAAAACTCAAATCGTTCAGGCTCGGCGGCGCCGCGTATGCAATTGAAGAAATCTCCGTTGCGAATAGCCGCTTCCGGATCGGACTGATACTTTCTGTCAATCCCCATCCCCGCGAATGAGAACGTATCCGCGTACGAAGGCAGTTTGATCGAGAGCCAGGGGGTAATACGGAAGCCGCCGTGGGCATCGGAAGCTGCAAGACCCCAAGTCTTGTCGCGCTGCTGTAAGGCATCCCAGTGCGCGATGGATTCCGGCGGAACCGTAATTTTCTTTAGAAAATAATAGCGGGAAAAAGGGTAGTACATTGCGAGCAGCAGCCGGTCCGTCCAGGAACCGCTGCGCAGACTCGTAAATAAATTCAGAACTTCGATCCCGCCAGGCCTCAGATCGCTATTCCAATAGCGCCAGTGATACCGCGGATCATCCGGGTAGGCCAGCACCGGAAAAGCGCCCCACTCCTGGGCGTCGTCAATCGCCGCCGGGGGAAACGAAGACAATCGGAATTGTGGAATTTTCTGCGCGCCAAAAAAGGTAAGCCGTCCGTCAGGCAGACTCGCTTCCGAACCCCCGACGATCGTTACGTCAGCGATGATTTCATGAAAACCGGATGATGCCAGGTTCGGGCTGCCATGATCGGTGAGCAGGACCAAGCTGACCCCGGCGGCGCGCGCCTGTTGCGCAATTTCCACCGGCGACTGCAATCCATCTGACATGGTCGAGTGAACGTGATACACGGCCCAAACATAAGCATTGGAGCTGTGCGGGGAATACTTTGCGTAGTGGATTCCAATACCTAGATAAACGGCAATCGCCACGCAAGCGTTCGCAACTACGAAGGCCTTTAGATACCTCATTCGCGGCTTTTCATGGCTGATTTTGCTCACGGGTGTATTCCGCATTTTGCAGGTTCTGTGAAGCAGGGTCGCTAACGCCATGGCAACGAGAACGGTACATAGTAACCGAAGATTCGGTTTGTGGGCCTCGAGGTGGAAGTCTCGCGCCTGAGTGAACTTCTGGTGATGAGGGAATTTCGCAGTATCCAGCGCAGACGTCCCAAAGCGAGGATGTTATAAGAGACGCTATGTCCGACGCTGAGGCATCTCGCCAGGATGACTGGATTACCGTGATTGCCGTTTCGGTATTGGCCTGCGTTCTTCAGGATGTCTTGCACGAAGGTCTGGGCCATGGGGTAACAGCGTGGCTGAGCGGCGCGCGACAACTAACTTTGAGCACGGTCGCGCTGGACAGCGACATCGACACGCGATGGATCTCCGCAAACGGTACTCTCGTCAATCTTCTTTTCGCGCTGATTTTTTGGCTCCTTCTCCGCAAGCCTGAGCGATACAAACTCACCACCCGCTATTTTCTCGTTCTTGCCATGGCCGGCAATCTCTTTACGGGTACCGGCTATTTTTTCTTTTCCGGCGTAACTAACTTCGGCGACTGGGCCGCGGTGATCCGGGGCCTCCAGCCACACTGGATGTGGCAACTCGGCCTCATCCTCGCAGGAATGGCGTGGTACTACGCATCAGTGTTGCTCGTGGCCGCACAACTGAAACCATTCCAAGAAAAAAGCCTTTCGTCACGACGCCTTCGCGTTCTCTGCTGGACGCCGTACGTTACAGACGGGATTCTCGCCGCCTTAGCAGGCCTATTAAATCCCGCAGGGTTGTTCTTCGTAGTCGCCTCGGCGCTGCCCTCTACTTTGGGCGCAAACGCTGGGCTCTTGAGCCTGCCAAGCATGATGCGCAGGGTGAGTAGAAGCTATACGCAGCAACAACAACTAGGCCCCATTCAACGCAACCCGGCATGGATCTTTGCGGCTGGTGCGGCAGGTCTGCTATTTATCTTCGTGCTGGGCCGCGGAATCACCTGGTAGCAATGACGGTTCCGCCCGGCACGATCACCACCCACGTCGCGAGCCGACTCACAAGTACTCGCACACAATGCGATGCCCCTAGGGGAAGTAGGGCATAAGATAGAGCCGGGATACAAAAGTAAGGGAGGAAATCGTGGATGGCTCGGGCAAGATTGGAATTCTGACGGGCGGCGGAGACGTCCCGGGACTGAACTCGGTGATCAAGTCAGTGGTCTATCGCGCCAGTGAAATGGGCCGCTCGGTGATTGGAATTCGCAGAGGCTGGGAAGGCCTGACGCATCTCGATCCGTCGCAGGAAATCGATGCGCGCTACATCCGTCTCCTGACGCGCGAAAACACACGCGCCATTGATCGTAGCGGCGGCACCGTGCTGCATACTTCGCGCACCAATCCGATGCGCGTCAAGAAAAATAAACTGCCCGCCCACATCCCGCAGTCAGAGCTTCAAGCGCTCTCGAGCGACGGGAAGACTTTCGATTTCACGCCGATTGTGCTGCGAAATCTCGAGGGACTCGGCATCGGCTGCCTGGTGACGATCGGCGGCGATGACACTCTGGGCTTCGCTGCACTGCTGCATCGGACGGGATTTCCGTTGATTGGTATCCCCAAGACGATGGACAACGACGTGCGAGGGAC
>Ga0306921_10000114_pt1 | contig 56939 bp, 51 predicted proteins | sample sta12Cox44000080_FD_203760 | JGI IMG/M metagenome (GOLD analysis project Ga0306921, IMG submission 203760) | Lab enrichment of tropical soil microbial communities from Luquillo Experimental Forest, Puerto Rico - statoxic.12C.oxic.44.000.080 (v2)... | ecosystem: Environmental > Terrestrial >... | reverse complement strand
AAGGCCTCCGATTTTTACACCGGCCATATCCTCTACGCCGATGGCGGCTACACCGCGGGGTAGCCATGGCGAAGGCGCGTATCGCCGTGATCGGCGCCGGTCTGATGGGACACGGCATCGCCCAGGTGTTTGCGGTGGCCGGTCATGAGGTAACCATTTACGACTCCGTCGCCGCGACCCGCGACAGCGCCAAGGATCGCATCTTGGCGAACCTGAAGGATCTTGGTGAGGATCAATCGGCGGTCGAACGCGTGCGCCCCACCGCCGATCTCGCCGCTGCGGTGCGCGACGCCGACTACGTGGTCGAGGCGGTGCTGGAAGATTTGCCGCTCAAGCAGCAGCTGTTCTTGGAAATCGAACGACACGTTCGGCCCGACACCATTCTCGCCAGCAACACGTCGGTGATCCCGATCACCAGCATCATGCGAGGTTTGCGCGACCGCTCGCGCGCGCTCGGCACCCATTGGTGGAACCCGCCATATCTCGTCCCGCTGGTCGAGGTGATCGGTACGCAATGGAGCTCGGCCAAGGCGATCGACTGGACCGTCGCACTGCACGAAGCGGCGGGAAAAATGCCAGTGCGCGTCAAGAAGGACGTGCCCGGCTTCGTCGGCAACCGCCTGCAGCACGCGCTCTGGCGCGAGGCGATCGCGCTGGTCGAGCACGGTATCTGCGACGCCGAGACCGTGGATACCGTGGTCAAGGCGAGCTTCGGGCGTCGCCTTGCAGTGCTCGGACCGTTGGAGAATGCCGATCTCGTGGGTACCGATTTGACACTATCCATTCACCGTACCGTGCTGCCTGCGATCGAGCATCGCCCCGGTCCTTCGCCCTATCTCGAAGCGCTGGTCGCGCAAGGGAAGCTCGGCTTCAAGTCGGGTGAGGGTTTTCGCAAGTGGAGCCTCGAAGAGCAGACAGCCTTACGGGCGAAAGTCGTAAACCATCTGAAGAATGCGCGAATGAACGAGAGCTGAGCGAAATCAGGGAGGTTTCCATGTCGAACGATGCATCAGGCCGTGCGCACGCGGCGATCTCGCGGCGGGTGCTGGTCGGCGCGCTCGCCTCGCCGGCGGTGCTGCGCATAATTCCGGCCAACGCCCAGAGCCGTGTCATCAAGATCGGCCATGTCAGTCCGAAGACCGGACCGCTTGCGGGCTTCGGCGAGGCGGACGGGTTCATCCTGGAGCAGGTGCGCGGGATCCTTTCGAAAGGGCTGCAGAGCGGCGGACGCACCTATCAGGTGCAGATCATCAGCAAGGACAGCCAGTCGAGCGGGAGCCGCGCCGCCGAAGTGGCTTCCGAGCTCATCCTCGGCGACAAGGTCGATCTCATCGTCGCCTCAGCGACGCCCGACACCACGAACCCGGTGGCCGATCAGGCCGAGGTCAATGAAGTCCCCTGCGTCACGACGAACTGTCCGTGGCAGCCCTATTTCTTCGGGCGCAAGGGCGATCCCGCCAAGGGCTTCACCTGGACCTATCATTTCTTCTGGGGACTTGAGGACGTGATCGGCGCGTTCCTCGCGCTCTGGGACTCTGCGCCGACCAACAAGGTCGTGGGCGGCCTGTTCCCCAACGATGCCGACGGCAATGCCTGGGGCGATCCGCAGCGTGGCTTGCCGCCAGCGCTGGCGCGGGCCGGCTACAAGCTCACGGATCCCGGCCGCTATCAGCTCATGAACAACGACTTCACCTCGCAGATTTCCGCGTTCAAGGTGGTGAACGCCGAGATCGTCACCGGCAATATGATTCCGCCAGACTTCGCCACGTTCTGGTCACAGGCGGCGCAGCAGGGATTCCGGCCGAAGATCGTCACGATCGGCAAGGCACTGCTGTTCCCCTCCGTGATCGACTCGCTCGGCGCCCGCGGCAACGGGCTCACCAGCGAAATCTGGTGGACTCCGAACCATCCGTTCAAGTCCGGCCTCACCGGCCAGAGCGCGAAAGCGCTGACCGACGCCTACGTCAACGCCACCAAGCGCCCCTGGACGCAGCCGATCGGCTTCCAGCACGCGCTGTTCGAAGTGGCAATCGACGTGCTCAAGCGATCCAAGGCGCTCGAGCCGAAAGCCATTCTCGATGCGATCGTGACGACCGATTACAAGTCGATCGTCGGTCCGGTGAAGTGGACCGGGCAGCCGGTGAAGAACGTGACCAAGACCCCATTGGTTGCGGGGCAATGGCAGCGCAAGGGCGACAAGTTCGACCTGATCATCACCACCAACAAAAGCGCGCCCGAGATCCCCGTGGGCGGCCAGCTGCAGCTGCTGTCGTAGTCGAGTCCTTTCGATGCGGTCGTTCCCGCGAAAGTGGGAGCCATGACCACTGCCTCTGGAATATGCATCCCCGCTTTCGCGGGGACGACACCCTCCCGGAGTGTATGAGCCTCGCGTGCCCGCGATACTCGCGCTTGAAAAAATCTCGAAGCGGTTCGGCGCCGTCGTAGTGGCGGAGGCAATCGATCTCGCGCTGGCCGAGGGTGAGGCGCTCGGGATCATCGGTCCGAACGGCGCCGGCAAGACCACGCTGTTCGGCATTGCCAGCGGCACGGTCGCGCCGGATTCCGGGCGCGTCATTTGCAACGGCGCTGACATCACGCGCTTGCCGCCGGAGCAGCGTTGCCGCCTGGGCATCGCCCGCTCGTTTCAAATTCCGCAGCCATTCAACGGCATGACCGTTTTCGAGAACCTCGTGGTCGCCGCGGCGTTCGGCGGCGGCCATTCCGAACGCGACGTCTATGCTCGTTGCACGGAGTTACTGGGCCAGTGCCGTCTTGAGGCCAAAGCCAATCGGCCGGCCGGCACCCTTACGCTTCTCGATCGCAAGCGGCTCGAGCTGGCACGGGCGCTGGCGAGCGAGCCGCGCGTGCTTCTGCTCGACGAAGTCGCCGGCGGCCTGACCGAGCACGAATGCGCCGCGCTGGTCGATCTGATCCAGCAAATTCGCCGCTCCGGCGTGTCGATCATTTGGATCGAGCACGTCGTGCATGCGCTCGTTGCGGTCGTCGATCGACTCGTTGTCCTCCATGCCGGGGTCCTGATTGCGCAGGGCGGTCCGAGAACGGTGATCCAGTCGCCGGCGGTGCGCGAGATCTACATGGGGATTCCCGCCGATGCCTGAGCCGCTGCTCGAGGTGCGCGCGCTCGATGCCTTCTACGCCGACTTCCAGGCGTTGTTCGGCGTCTCGCTCACCGTGGCGCCAGGCGAGGTGGTCGCAGTCATCGGCGCGAACGGCGCCGGCAAATCGACGCTGCTGAACTCCATCGCCGGGATGATCAGATCGCGCCGTGATGCAATTCGGTTCAAAGGTGTGCCGATCGGCGATCAGCCGGCGCACGCGGTGGTGGCGCGCGGCATCGCGCTGGTGCCGGAAGGGCGGCGCTTGTTTCCCTCGTTGTCCGTCGAGGAGAATCTGCTGATCGGGGCCCAGCTCGGCCGGCCCGGACCATGGAATCTCAACCGCGTTTATGAACTTTTTCCAGTGCTCGCCGAGCGCCGGAACCTGCCGAGCACGGCTCTCTCCGGCGGCCAGCAGCAGATGGTCGCGATTGCCCGCGCACTGATGTCCAACCCCAAGCTCCTGCTTTGCGACGAGATCAGCTTGGGGCTGGCGCCGATCGTGATCCGCGAGATCTACGACCGCTTGCCTTCGATTGTGGCGCAGGGTTGCTCGCTGATCATTGTGGAGCAGGACATCGTGCAGGCGCTGAGCGCTGCCCGCCACGTTTATTGCCTGCAGGAGGGACGCGTGGCGCTAACCGGACCTGCCACCACGCTCACCCGCGAGGCAATCTCCGCGGCGTATTTCGGGACGTGACATGAGCAATACTCCGCTGTCGTCCCCGCGAAAGCGGGGACCCAGTAATCACCGACGTCGTCATTGTGAAGAATGGCGAAACAACAGCGCACGGTGGTTACTGGATTCCGGCTCTCGCTCGCGTTCGCTCACTCGGCCGGAATGACAGCTGCGGCGAACTGCCATGCACTGGGTCAACATCATCATTCAGGGCGTGTTGATCGGCGGGCTCTACGCCATGTTCGCCGCAGGCTTGGCCCTCATCTTCGGCGTCATGCGCCTGGTCAACATCGCGCACGGCGATCTTATCGTGCTCGCCGCCTATCTCGCGCTGATGGTGACGGACACGATCGGGCTCGATCCCCTGCTCGCGATCGTCATCGTCGTGCCGATCATGGCGGTGATCGGCTACGCCCTGCAGCGCGGGCTCCTCAATCGCACGCTTGGGGACGATCTGTTGCCTCCGCTGCTGGTGACGTTCGGGCTCTCCATCATCATCCAAAACGGATTGCTCGAACTCTTCACCGCGGACAGCCGTCGGCTGCGCGTGGGTGCCATCGAAGTAGCGACGTTTCCGCTGTTCGAGGGCGTATGGATCGGGATTTTGCCGCTGTTGCAGTTTGCCGCCGCAATCGCGGTAATCGGCGCGCTGCAGGTCCTGTTCTATCGCAGCGCGCTGGGGCGCGCGTTCCGTGCCACGGCCGACGATGCCGCGGTCGCGCAACTCATGGGTCTCGACAATCGCCACATCTTCGCGCTCGCCATGGCGCTGTCGCTCGCCGTCGTCGCGATCGCCGGCGTGTTCATTGCCGTGCGCACGAATTTCGATCCGGCGATCGGCCCCACCCGACTGATCTTCGGTTTCGAAGCGGTAATCATCGGCGGCCTGGGCAGCATGTGGGGCACGCTCGCCGGCGGCATTATTCTCGGGGTGGCGCAGGCGATCGGCGCGCAAATCGATCCGGGCTGGCAGCTGCTCGCGGGACATCTCGCCTTTCTCGCCATTTTGGCCGTGCGTCCTGAGGGCCTGTTTCCGAAGGTGCGGGGATGAACGTCGCGTTTCGCGTCGAGCATGGAAGCCGCTCGAGCCAAGTCGGTGTCGTCTTGTTTGCCGCGCTGCTCGTGCTGCTCGTCGCGGCGCCGGCTTGGGGCGGGCGCGACGACCTGCGGCTGCTGTCCGAAATCTACGCATACGTCGCGCTCGCCAGCCTGTGGAATCTGCTCGCCGGCTATGCCGGCTTGGTCTCGGTCGGGCAGCAGGCCTTTGTCGGCCTTGGCGGCTACGTGCTGTTCGCGTCCACCATCATTGGCGGGTTGCACCCGCTCGTCGCGGTACCGCTTGCTGGGGCCGTTGCGGCAGTGGTGGCGCTGCCCACGGCAGGCTTGCTGTTCCGCCTGCGCGGCCATTACTTCGCGATCGGCACCTGGGTGGTCGCGGAGGTGTTTCGCCTGATCGCATCACAGATTTCCACGCTCGGCGGCGGCTCCGGCATAAGCCTGCCGTCCGGGATCGTGATCGCGATGGCCTCGACCCGGCAATGGCGCGAGTTTCTCATGTACTGGGTCGCGCTGGCGCTCGTCGCCGTGGTGCTTGGCGCCATCGTGCTGCTGCTGCGCTCACGCTACGGCCTGGCACTTACCGCGATCCGCGATAACGAGCTTGCCGCGCGCTCGAACGGGGTCGACGTCGTAAGCACCAAGCTGGTGGTATACGTGCTCACCGCCTTCGGCACCGCTATGGTCGGCGCGCTGATTTTCCTGCAGAAGCTGCGCATCTCCCCAGATACGGCGTTCAGCATCAACGACTGGACCGCGTTCGTGATTTTCATCACCGTGATTGGTGGCATCGGCCGGGTCGAAGGGCCGATCATCGGCACGCTCGTATTTTTCTTGCTGCGACAGACGCTCGCCGATCTCGGCAGCCTTTATCTGCTGATGCTCGGAGCCGTCGCGATTGCCGTGATGCTGGTGGCGCCGAAAGGCATCTGGGGCTTTTTCGCCGAGCGCTTTGGCTGGCAGCTGTTGCCACTGCAGCGGCGCTTGCGCTTGGCCGCAGATGTCCGCACAACATAGCGCCTGAAGATGTCCAATCATGGGTAATACCGGGAGGGAGAGCGACGATGGCTGCCAAATCCGACAACAAGATCATCATCACCTGCGCCGTCACCGGCTCGATCCACACGCCGACCATGTCGGACGCGCTGCCGGTCACACCCGATCAGATCGCCCAACAGGCGATCGCGGCGGCGGAAGCGGGTGCGGCGGTGCTGCACCTTCACGCACGTAACCCCCAGGATGGGCGGCCGACCGGCGATCCCGCGGTGTTCCGGCAATTTCTGCCGCGCATCAAACAGGCGACCGACGCGGTGGTGAACATCACCACCGGCGGCTCCGTGATCATGACGGTGGAGGAGCGGCTCGCCGCCGCCGCCGAGTTTTCTCCGGAAATGTGCTCGCTCAACATGGGCTCGATGAATTTCGCGCTCTATCCGATGGCCGCGCGCTACAAGAAATGGAAGTATGATTGGGAGGAGCAATATCTCATCTCCTCCGATCAGAACATCTTTCGCAACACCTTCCGCGACATCGAAAAGATTTCCAAGCTGATGGGAGAGGGACACGGCACCAAGTTCGAGCACGAGTGCTACGACACCGGCCACCTCTACAATCTCGCGCACTGCGTCGACCGCGGCCTGTTCAAGCCGCCGATCTTCCTGCAGCTCATCTTCGGCATCCTCGGCGGCATCGGACCCGACGTCGACAACCTCCTCTTTATGAAGCGCACCGCCGACAAGCTGTTCGGCGACGACTATCACTGGTCGGTGCTGGGCGCCGGCCGCTTCCAGATCCCGTTCGCCACCCAGGCGGTGATGATGGGCGGCAATGTGCGCGTCGGGCTCGAGGATAGCCTCTATATCGGCCGCGGCCAGCTCGCCAAAAGCAACGCCGAGCAGGTGGCCAAGATGCGGCGCATCGTGGAGGAGCTCGGCTATCAGATCGCCAGCCCGAAGGAGGCGCGCGAAATTCTCGGCCTCAAGGGCGCCGACCGCGTGAAGTTTTGAGCATCCAGGAAGGTGCGGACACCGCAAGCGACGCGCTCAATCGGCTCATGCTGAGGAGCGCACGCAGTGCGCGTCTCGAAGCATGGGGGCGCCCTCATCCTTCGAGACGCTCGCCATAGCGCGTCGAAGACGCGCGTAAACGCGCTTAGGGCTCGCTCCTCAGGATGAGGGCGGATAGAGGACTACGCCATGCCCAGCGACACCATCGTCGACATCTACTGTCACATCTTCCCGGACAAATTTTTCCAGGAGATGAACCGGATCGCGCCGCGGCTCGGCAACATCGCGGCGCGGCTGCGCGGCGTGAAAAAGCTGTTCGACCTCGATGAGCGGTTCCGCGAAATGGATCAGTTCGGCGACTACCGCGAGATCATCTCGTTGCCGAATCCGCCGATCGAGGATCTCGCCGCAGGCGAGGTCGGCCTCAACCTAGCGCGCATCGGCAACGATGCCATGGCGGAATTGTGCACGCGTCACCCCGAACGGTTTCCAACCTTCGTCGCCGCGGTGTCGATGACCGATGTGGACGGCTCGGTGCGAGAAGCGCGGCGCGCGGTAAAAGAGCTTGGCGCGGGCGGCATCCAGATCTTCACCAATATCGCCGGCCGACCGCTCGACGATCCCGCCTTCGAGCCGATCTTCGCCACCATGGCCGAGCTCGACCAGCCGATTTGGCTGCATCCCGCGCGCACCGCCAGCATGCCGGATTATCCCGCCGAGCAGAAATCGCGCTTTGAGATGTGGTGGTGCTTCGGCTGGCCCTATGACACCTCGGTGGCAATGGTGCGCATGGTGTTCAACGGGCTGCTCGATCGGTATCCAAATCTAAAAATAGTCACCCATCATCTCGGCGGCATGATTCCGTATTACGACGGACGTATCGGCCCGGGCCTGCAAGTCTTGGGCAGCCGCACCAGCGACGAGGACTATTCGAAAATCCTGCCGTCGCTGAAGCGGCCGCACCTCGATTACCTGCACGACTTCTACGGCGATACCGCGCTGTTCGGCGGCGGCGTCCATGCGGTGCGCTGCGGGCTCGAATTCTTCGGCAGCGACCACGTGGTGTTCGCGACCGACACGCCGCTCGGCCCGATCGCGCCGACCATCGAAGCGATCAAGCGGTTGGAGATTTCCGACAGTGACCGGCGTAAGATTTTTTGCGGCAATGCCGAGCGGCTGCTCAAGCGCCAGCTTTCGTGAAGGAGGCCAGTTATGTACGCGTTGGTTACTCGTTGCGTCGCTTTGCTGGTTTTGCTCTTGGCGAGCTTCGGGACGCCAGCTGCGGCCGCGACCCTGCGCGTGGGCAAGGCGGTGCCGGAGGCGTTCTCGTTCGTGCCGCTCGACATCGGCGTGCGCAAAGGTATTTTCGCGCGCAACGGCCTCGAGATCGAATCCATCGCGTTTACCGGCGACGCACGCATGCAGCAGGCGATGGCGTCCGACAGTCTCGATATCGCGCTGGGCTCGGGCCCGGCGATGGCGTTCATCGTCAAGGGTTCGCCGATAAAGGGGGTCGCCGCGATGGCCGGCCCGCCGCTGCTGCTTGCGATCGTCGTGCGGCCCGACGGGCCGAGAAGCGCGGCCGACCTCAAAGGCAAGAAGATCAGCGTGTCGACCGCGGGATCCCTCACCTATTGGCTCGTCAGCGAGACGTCACGGCGCCAGGGATGGGGCCCCAAGGGCATCGAGATCGCGCCGATGGGCGCAATGCCGGGACAGATCGCCGCCTTGAAGCGCGGCGACATCGACGGCGCGATCATGGACATCGGCAATGCTTTCGAGCTGGAGAAACGCGGCGAAGGCCGCATTCTCGTGCGCTTCACCGATATCAAGGACTTCCATATCCACGTGATCTTCGCCACCGACAAGCTTATCGCCGAGCACCCGCAGAGCATTCGCGCCTTCCTCAAGGCTTGGTTCGAAACCATCGCCTTCATGCGCGCCAACAAGGCGGAGACCGTGGCGATTGCCGGTGAGGTCACCAACAAGGACGAGGACATCACGTCGCGCAGCTACGACGAGCTGATGCCGATGTTTTCCGATGACGGAAGATTCGATGCGAATGCGCTCGCCACCCTTGCCAAGTCGTATGTGGAGCTCGGGCTTCTGCCGCAGGCGCCGGATTTGCAGACGCTTTATACCGAGGCATTTCTGCCGAAGTGATGCGCGCAGTCATGTGCGTTCAATCCGTGTCGTTGCCTGCTCGATCTTATTGACCAGCGGAGCGAATTGCCCGTTTTCCAACGCCGCGCTGCAGACAGCGGGGATTTCCTCGGCCTTGTTCCTCCCAACCACTGGGACAGCGAAGCGCAAAAACTTCTCTTCAACGCGCGTGCGGTCGAAGGGGCGCGCGGGATCGCCAGGCACGTCGCTGACCAGCCGCCCGTGACACGTGCTGCCAGCCGTGACGGTGACGCGCGCCGACCAGCGGCGGGGATAGTCCGCGAGCAGGCTTTCGTCGGGCGTCACCGCAATCTTGCCCATGAAGTCGCGAAGAGCCGGCGTGATATTGGGCGGCGAGAGCGCGAAGGCCCGCTCCGGCGCGAGCACGGCCACGGCCAGCGCGTATTGCACGCTGGTGAGGTGAGAGGCGCGGTCGCCGGCCGTCACACCGTGATCGATCATCTTGTGGTGTGGAGGAAGCACGTCGACCTTTATCGCGTCGATCGCGTCGGCGGATATGCCGGTTTCGATGATTTCCTTAAGCGCCTGTGTCGCCGCCATGGTCTGCCGCGCGCCACACCATGGCTTGAACGAAACCTCGCTCAGTGCATCGCGCTCGCCCAATCCGTCAGTGAGCACGGCGGCATCGGGCGTGATGCCATACACGTCGGGGAAGAAACGACCTTCAACCAGCGCAACGTCGGCGGTGAAGCCCTGCTCGGCCGCGCACGCGGCAGTGAGCCCATTGCAGGCGGCGTTGCCCAGCGCGAACCAGCGCCCGCCGGTGGCCGCGTTATGGTGGCCGACGCCGGGCGCGGCGAGCGTGAGCGCGAGCGCCAATGCGCTGGCGGTGGCGCCGGCATCGAGCTTGTGCAGCCGCGCGGCGACCGCGGCGACCGCGAATGGTGCCGCAAGATAGGTCGGCCAGATGCCGCGATAGAGAACCGCTGGCCCGTCGACAGCGCGGCCGAGGCGGGTCATGGCTTCGTAGCCAGCGAGGATCGCAGCGATTAGGTCATCGGCGATCGAGCCATGCACCTTTGCCGCAAGCGTGAGTGCCGCAGGAATGACGATCGCACCCGGAGTCGTCATCGAGGAGAGGTGGATGTCATCGATCTCGCTCAGGCGCGCCAGCGCGCAGCGGATTGCGAGATCGAGCGGCACTGAGTCGGCGGCCCCTTGCTCCGCGCGCATGTTCTCGCGGTAGCGCAGCAGCATCCGGCCTTCCGGAGTTTGCGTGCTGGCGATCCACGCGCCGATCGTATCGATAACGTGCAGGTCGAGCAGGTCGCGTTTGCTGGCGGTAGCTGGCGCGCTGCTCGCGGCGATGTAAGTGCCGAGTTGTTCCAGCGCCGTCATTTCACTCCAGCCCTCCCGGCCTCATGCTGAGGAGCGAGCGCAGCGGGCGTCTCGAAGCATGAGGCCGCCCCGATCCGGGCCGCCCTCATCCTTCGAGACGCGTGCATAGCGCGTCGAAGACGCGCGTAAACGCGCTATGGCACGCTCCTCAGGTTGAGGTGGAGCATGAGCCGCGCAAGCTGCACGAGTTCAAATCCCATCGGACCCGCCGGCGTCGCCGAGATCGGTGTCGGCGAACAGGGCATCGAGCGGAAGCATCTTGCTGATCATTCCCTGCTGGTGCGTGTAGCGCAGCACCGTCTCCAAATTCTTGCGGTTGGCCGGCGTCAGGCCATAGGCCCAGGGATCGCGGCCGAGCACGGCTTCCTGCTCCTCCAGCGCGGTCCGAACCCAGGCGAGCGGCACCACGCGCGGATTGGCGATGCGGCGATAGGCGATCTGTTTTGCCTCCTCGAACGCCTTCACCAAGTTGGTCGGCACCCACGGATACTTTTCAACGATCTCCTGCTTGATCGTGGTGACGTGCATGATCGGAAAGATGCCGGTGCGGCGGAAATAGGCGAGCTCAATCTCCTTGTAATTGGCGAACACCCGCACGATGCGCTTGTCCCCTTGCAGGAACAGGCGCGGCAGCTCCGGCGAGAGCAGCGCCGCGATCTCGCTTTGCGCCAGCATCTCGTCGAGCCGCTTGCCTGGCGCGATCATCTCGATGCGCAAATCTTTGGGCGGTGCGAACGCCACGTCCTCGCTGCGCTCCACCACCCAGGTCACCTGTCGATGCGGAAGCCCATATTCCTCCTCGAGAATGCCGCGCATCCAGATATTGGACGCGGGCTGAAAGTTGGTGCCGCCGACCGCTTTGCCGATCAAATCCTTCGGTGCGCGGATACCGCCCGCGTCATTGACGAACAAAAAGCCGTGGCGAAAACGCCGGTGGAGAAATACTGGAATTGCGGTGAGCGGCTCCCCTTGGTCGCGCTCCATGAAGTAGGCGCCGACATTGGTTTCGCAGACGTCGAACTCGGCCTTGCGCGCCATGCGCCAGTGTCGCTCGCGCGGGCCCATGTCGGTGAGCATGACGAGTTCGATGCCGTCGGCTTCAACGGTTCCTTCCTTGAGCGCGCGCACGATCTCGTAGTCGCCGCACGCCACGCTCAACCTGAGCTTCCCCGCCATGCAGTGATTTCCTCAGTCGGTATGCCAGCGGCTGAAATGCACCTCGGCGCGCCGCACGATCTCGTTGAGCACGATGGCCATGGCAGCGAGCACCGCGATCAGGCCGAGCAGCCGGGTGGGATCGAAATTCTGCGTGAACAGGGTGGTAAAGTAGCCGATGCCGGCGGTGGAAACGTAGAGCTCGGCCAGCAGTACTCCGAGGAGCACGCCGGTCATGCCGAGCCGCATCCCGGAGAAGAAGCTCGGAATCATGTGAGGAAAAACGACATGGCGGAACAGCTGCCAGCGGCTTGCCCCCATGGAACGCGCGCTGACGAGAAGGATCGGCTTGATGTTCTGCACGCCGGCAATGATTGTCACGATGATCGGGAACACGCCGTGGCTCACGCCGAAGGCGATCTTGGAGGCGGGACCGATGCCGAAGTAGAGGATGAACAGCGGCAGGATGGTGATTTGCGGCATGCCGTAAAGAAGAAGAATGATCGGCATGAAGCTTTGCCGCGCGAACGGCCGTAGCCCCACCGCAAGCCCGATTGCGAGCCCGATCGCGACCGACAGCGCGAAGGCGATGGCGAGCTCGAAGAACGTGATGCGCAAAGCCGCCGGCACCCCGCGCGTGTCGAACACCGCCTTGAGCGACATGAACACGCGCGAGGGCGGGCTCAGGAACATCGGATCGACCCACCAGACGGCCGCGATCTCCCAGAGGACGAACAGCACAACGACGATAAGGATGCGCGCAAGCCACGGCCGGCGCAGCCAAGAATGCACGGCTGCGGCGGTCATCACGGCCGTTTCCCCCGCGCTTCCAATGCTGACACCAGCGTGTTGAGAATCGCCGCGATCGCGACGACGAAGGCGATGTAGGCGAACATCGGCGCCATCTCCATGCTCTCGGCGAGATGCACGATCCGGTGACCGAGCCCGGCGAGCGAGGCGATGGTCTCGCTGCCGATGATCGCGAGAAGCGCGACGGTGAAGCCCATGCGCAGCCCGGTGAGAATCACCGGCAGCGCCGCGGGAAGCAGCACGAAGCGGAACAGCTGATACTCGGACGCGCCCATGGCGCGGGCAGCGGTCACCAGCACCTTTTCGACATGGCCGAACCCGGCGATGGTGCTCAGCGCAATGGGAAAGAAGCTGATCGTGGCTCCCAGTGCGATCTTCGAGGCAGGCCCGAGCCCGAAGAAAAGAACGTAGAGCGGCAGAAACAGGATGATCGGCACGGCATAGATGCCTGCGAACAGCGGCTCGAACACGCGAATGCGATATTGCGAGCGGCTGATGAGATAACCGACAACGACGCCCGAGCTTGCCGATATCAGGAAGGCGAATGCGAGCTCGGTGAGGGTGACGCGCAGATCGCCCAAGAACTCGCCGGTCCTGAGAATCTCCCAGAAATCGCGCAGCACCAGAACCGGGTTGGGGAGCAGCAGCGGGCTCACCCGCCAGCGCGTTGTCGCCAGGAACCAGAGCACGATGAGAATGAGCAGGAAGGCGACCTGAACGGATCGGCTGGCAATTCGGGCGTTGCGTCGTTGATCGGACGATCTCATATGCTGCCATCAATTAACGGCGTCATCCCGGCCGACCCCCGCGAAAGCGGGGGGAGAGCCGGGACCCAGTAATCACTGCGCTCTCCGAGATTACTGGGTCCCCGCCATCCGGGTGCCCACGAAAATCGCCAGGCACAGCAGCGCAGCGATGATGGTCTCGCATCGGCGATTTTCGTGGGTGCCCGACGCGGGGACGACAGCCGTAGCATGGGGAGCGCGGGTGCCGTTTCACGGCGTTGCTTCCGGCGCAGTCGCGGTTTCAGCCATCGTCTTGCGAATCTCATCATGCAGCAGCCCGTAGAGCTGATTGCGAATGGCAGTGAATTTGTCTGATGTGACGAAATCTGGCTTGCGCGGATGCGGCTCCTGCACCGGGACGATGGCCTTCACGGTGCCGGGCCGTGCGGAAAAAACCACAACGCGGTCGGCCAGGAAGGTCGCTTCGCCCAGGCTATGCGTCACGAACACGATCGTCTTGCCGGCGCGCGCGAGCAGCACCGAAAGATCCTCGCCAAGAATCATGCGGGTCTGCTCGTCGAGCGCGCCGAACGGCTCGTCCATCAGGAGAATCCCGGTTTCCAGGCTGAGTGCCCGCGCGAGCGCGGCGCGTTGGCGCATGCCGCCGGAGAGCTGGCCGGGGTAATGCTGGGCAAATTCCTTCAGCCCGACCGCTTCCAACGCGCGCAATACGCGGCGCTCGCGCTCGGCGCGCGGCACGCCCTGGAAAACCAGGCCGAGATCGACGTTTTCGTACACCGTGTTCCAGGGAAACAACGCGCTCTCCTGAAACACAAAGGCGATATCGCGGGGCATTGGCCCGGACACGCGCTTGCCCGAGACGTGCACGCTCCCGCTGCTCGGGGTTAGCAGCCCCCCGATGACGTTGAGCAAGGTCGACTTGCCGCAGCCGCTTGGGCCGATCAGGCAGAGAAGCTCGCCACGCATGACATCGAGTGAGGTTTCGCGCAACGCATGCACGTAATGCAGCTCGCCGCGCGCACCGAAATGATGCGCAACACTCTCGATCCGGATCGCGACTTCGCCCGGCATGGCGCCACTATCGTTTCCCGTCGCGTTCCTGCCTGAGCGCGTGGCGCAACCGTTCGGTGGTGGCCTGATCGACGCTCAAATCCTCACGCAACATCACTCCGTAATCCTCACGCGCCGATTTCGGCGAGATGAATTCTTCCTGCACGTCGATGCGCACCGCCGCCGGATCGCGCTCGAGCGGATCGCCCCAACCGCCGCCACCGCCCGTGCGTGTGATCACCTCGCTATTCACCGGCACGGGATAGTGCGCGCCGGACATGCGGCGGAATTCGCTCGCGCCGGGCTCGCGCAGCAGGTACATCCCGAAATCAGCGGGCTTGCCGCCCCACAGACCCCAGGGCGGGCAGCGGCCGCGGCGCACCAATTCGAAATTCCATTTGCCCTCGACCAGATTGCGCACGCGCATATCGATGCCGAGGCCGCCGCGATATTTGCCGGCGCCGCCGGAATCCGTGCGCAGCGTGCGGCCCTCCACCAGCACCGGGCATTTGAGCTCAATGCCTTCGATCGAGCCGTTGCGCACGTCCCCCTGGCAGACCGAGACCGTGCCGGACTCGCCGTCCTCGAACGGGCGGCCGCCCCAGCCGCCGCCCTCGATGCTTTGCACCACGAAACGGCGTTTGGTCTTCGGTTCGACGCCGAAGAATACGACCGCGCCGCCGAGCAGCGCATGGTGGCCGGCCGGCGCCCGCGACCGCATCGCGGGGGCGAGCGCCGCGACGATGGTGTCGACCACCAGCGGCACGATGATGCTCCAGCTCGACATCGGCGCGGGAAAGCGCGCCATCATGATGCTGCCTTCCGGGATGATGACCTTGAGCGCGCGGAACGAGCCCTCGTTGACCGGATCGAGCGGGCCGGTGAGCGCCTTGTAGGCGACGTGCGCGCCGGCGAGCGTGCGCGAATTCAGCCCGGCACGACGCTCCTTGGAGCAGCCGGACAGGTCGATCGTCATTGCGCCTTTGTCGATTATCACCTTGGCGTGGATCGGTACGGGCTCGCCCGGGGTAACGCCGTCCTCGTCGAGCTCAGCTTCAGCTTGGTAGACGCCATCGGCGAGCTGCGCGACGACGTTACGGCATTTGATTTCGGTCTCATCGAAGATTTGCGCGATCGCGCGCAGCATGGTGTCGCGGCCGTATTTGTCGAACAGCTCGTCCAAGCGCCGCGCGGCAAGCCGGCAGGCCGCCATCTGCGATTTCATGTCGCCGAGCGAAGATTCCGGGAAGCGGATGTTGTCCTTGAGTACGCGATAGAGCGTCTCGTTGAGCTTCCCCGCCTCGTAGATTTTCAGCTGATCGAGCTGCAGTCCTTCAAGCCATGGATCGGCGACAGTGGGTCCCGCGCCGAATCCGGTGCTCATGCCGCCGACGTCGATCCAATGCGCCCGCACCATGGCGAACATCAGGAGTTCGCCACGATGGAAATAGGGCATGTACACGACGACGTTATTGAGATGCTGGCCGGCGACCGCCTGATGGTTGGTGATGATGACGTCGCCGGGCGCAAAGCCGTCCTTGCCGTAGCGCCGCATGGCGTCGGTAATGATGACGCCGAGATCGGCGACGAAGTGCGAGACGCCGCCCACATTCTGGCAGATCAATTCGCCAGCGGTGTTGACCAGCGCGGTGCAGAAGTCGCGAACCTCGTAGATCATCATGTTGTAGGAGGTGCGCTGCAGGTCGACCGCCATCTCGTTGGCCACCGCCGGCAGCGCGTTGCGGATGACTTCGAGGGTGACGGGATCGAGCGGTTTTGTCATCAAGCTCCTCCCACAGTCACGATGAGTTCACCCGAAGGCGCCACGGTGCAGGCGTCCCGATCGAATAGCACCGTCGTCGTCCCGAACTCCTGGATCAGGGCAGGGCCGGTGATGCGGTTACCCGCCGTGAGCGTCGTGCGCTGATAGACCGGGCAGCGGGTCGGCTTTTTTGCATCGAGCAAATAAACTTCGCGCTGGTGTGACGGCTTGTCGTCGCGACGCTCGGCAAGCCGCGGAAAGCTCAGCTGCGGGCGTTTGCCGATCATGGCCAGACGGATGTTGATCATCTCGACCGGCTCGTCGGGGGAATGATGGGCATAGCGCTGCTCATAGAGCGCATCGAATACGGCGCGGATGCCGCGCCGGTCGCCGGCCTCGATCTGCTCGATGCTTACCGGCACTTGAACCGTGAACTCCTGGCCGACATAGCGCAGATCGAGATGGATTTGCCGCTCCGCACCGGCGGCATGGCGCAGGCTTCCTTCGGCCTCGGCTGCCATTTCGCGGTGGATGCGCAGCACGGTCGCGAAATCCACGGTGGCGAGATCGCAGTAGAAAGTGCGGATGAAATCGTGCCGCTCGTCGGCGAGCAGCATTCCCAGTGCGGAGAAGTGGGAAGGAAACAGCGGCACGACGACCTTGGGCACATGCAACTCGCGTGCGATCGCCAGGACGTGCAGCGGCCCCGCTCCGCCGGAAGCAACCAGCGCAAAATCGCGCGGGTCGTAGCCCTTCGCCACCGAAACCTCGCGCACTGCCAGCGACATCTTCGCGATCGCGATCTCCACGATCGCCTGTGCCGCCGCCACTGTTTCCATCTTCAGTGGCTTGGCAATTTTCTGCTCGATCCCGCGCTGCGCCGCCGCGTCGTCGAGCTTCATCTGCCCGCCGAGGAAATTGTCCGGATCAAGCCGCCCGAGCACCACATTGGCATCGGTGATGGTGGGCTTGGCGCCGCCGCCGCGGTAGCAGATCGGGCCGGGATCGGCGCCGGCGCTCTGGGGCCCGACCTTGAGCGCGCCGACCTCGTCGAGCCAGGCGATCGAGCCGCCGCCCGCGCCCACCTCGACCACGTCGAGCATCGGCAGCATGACGGGATGACCGCTGGCGTAGCCGCCGACGTAATAACCGGGCGCCATGGTCGGCTCGCCGTCGCGGATGAGGCTTGCCTTGGCGGTGGTGCCGCCCATGTCGAAGGAGATCACGTTGTCGAAGCCGAGCGAGTGCCCAACCCGCGCCGAGGCGATAATGCCGCCGACGGGCCCGGATTCCATCATTGCCGCCGGGCGCTGCGTCGCGATTTCCGGCGTCATCACGCCCCCGTTCGAGCGCATGATCGAGAGCGCGCCGCGAAAGCCGGTCTTGCCGAGCCCGGCATTAAGGCTCTGCACGTAGCCGCCCACCTTCGGGCCGAGATAGGCGTTCACCACCGTCGTCGACATCCGCTCGAACTCGCGATACTCACGCAGAATTTCGTGCGACAGAGAAACGTACGCGCGAGGCAGCGCCGCGCGGATCATTTCGCCGGCGATGCGTTCATGCTCGGGATTGACGTAGGAGTGCAGCAGACACACCGCGACTGCTTCCACCTCCGCAGCGGCAAGCGCGTGGCATGCTTCCGCAATGCTGTTGCGATCAAGCGGCGCATGCACTTCGCCCGAGCTCAGCAGCCGCTCTTCGACCTCGCGGGTGAAATTGCGTGGGACCAGCGGCCGATGCCGGTGGAAGAACAGATTGTAGGCCTCTGGCCGGTTGCCGCGTCCGATGATGTAGACGTCGCGCGTGCCGCGGGTGACCAGGAGACCCGTCTTTGCACCGGTTCTCTCGATCAGCGTGTTGATCGCGATCGTCGAGCCATGGATCAACTCGTCGATGGCCTTGGCGTCCAGTCCGCTCTTGTTGATGCAGTCGATCACCCCCTGCACCAGGTGCGCGGGAGTGGTGAGGCTCTTCGCCTCGACGAAGCGCTGGGCGCGCTCGTCGAATCCGATGAGATCCGTGAAGGTGCCTCCGATGTCGATGGCGACGATCATCACGCTCGCAAAACTCTAGATTGTGCGGGATTGCCGCATCGGCTCGGCATAGGCAGTGGCGCAAAAATCAGCGATAGTTGCGCAAAAGGCAAGCACCTCCAGGAGGCGAGCGGATGCGGACCTGGGTCGTGGCATTGGCGTTGAGCCATCTGCTCCCCGCAAGCGCCTTTGCACAGGGAACAAGCTATCCGGCCAAACCCGTGACGATCATCGTGCCGGCGGCGCCGGGCGGCGTCACCGACGCGCTCGGCCGCACCTTGGCGCAGCATTTCACGGACGCCTGGGGCCAGCAGGTGATCGTCGAAAACAAGCCCGGCGCCAACAATCAGATCGCAGCGGAATATGTCACCAAGTCCGCGCCCGACGGGTACACGCTGCTGATCGGCCCGGAGGTGACGTTTGTCGTCAATCCGAGCCTCTATCCCAAGCTGCCTTATGACCCGGTCAAAGGCTTCACGCCGATCTCCGGGCTCGTCACCATCAACCATGCGCTGATCGTCAATCCCGCGCTGCCGGTGCATAACGTCAAAGAGCTCATTGCGCTCGCCAAGCAGAAACCGGGCGAAATCAACTATGGCACGTTCGGCATCGGCTCGAGCGGGCACCTCAACATGGAGCTGTTCCAGGCGCTCTCCGGCACCAGGTTCCAGGCGGTGCATTACAAAGGCGCGACGCCGGCGCTCACCGACGTGATGGCGGGACATATCCAGATGATGTTCATCAGCCTGGGCAGCGCGGTGCCGCAGTGGAAGGCGGACAAGGTGAAGCTCCTCGCGGTCGGTGCGGCCAATCGCATGGCGCTTTTGCCGGAGGTGCCGACCGTGGCGGAGAGCGGGCTGCCAGGCTACGAGGCGGTGTCCTGGTTCGGGCTGTTCGGTGCGCCTGGCATGCCGGGCGAAATCGTAGGAAAGATCAACGGCGAGGTGCGGAAAATTTTTGGTGACCCGGAGGTCAAGAAGAATTTCCTCGATCGTCAGTATTTCGAATCGATCGCCGGCACCCCGGAGCAGCTCGCCAATTTCATCCGCTCGGACGAGCCGAAATGGCGCAAGGTGATTCAGGACGCCAAGGTGAAGGCGGAGTGAGGCGACCCGCTCGGCCCTCATGCTGAGGAGCGCACGAAGTGCGCGTCTCGAAGCATGAGGGCCGCCCCCATCCTTCGAGACGCTCGCTGCGCTCGCTCCTCAGGATGAGGGCGGATCACAACCCCAGCAACCTTCGCGCGTTGCCGCCGGTGATGGCGGCGATCGTTGTGGCATCGAAGCCATCGATCCCCGCCACATGGCCGATCGGGTCGAATTCAGCCATGTCAAAGGGGTAATCCGTTCCCATGACGATGTGATCGGCGCCGAACACGCGGACCAACTCGGCGAGCTGGTGCGGTGTGAAGACTACGGTGTCGAAATAGATTTTCTTGAGATAGCTGGTCGGCGGCTGCGGCAGGTCACCGCGGGCATCGGAGCGCGCGCCCCAGGCGTGGTCGATGCGGCCGGAATACGCGGGAAGATAGCCGCCTCCGTGCACAGCGAGAATTTTCAGCTTGGGATGGCGCTCCAGCACGCCGTCAAAGATCAGGTAGTGCAGGGCGATGGTGGTCTCGAGCGGGTTGCCGATCACGTTGTTGAAATAGAACCGCTTGAGCCGCTGCCCTTCGGTGAAGCCGTTGGGATGGATCACGATGAGCGCGCCCAGCTCCTCCGCTTTCTTCCAGAACGGGGCGTATGCTGGATCCGACAGCTCCTTTCCCGCGACATTGGTCAGAATCTCCGCGCCTTTCATGCCGAGCGATTTCATGCAGCGCTCAAGCTCGCGCGCTGCCTCGCCGCCGTCGACGAGCGGCACCGTGCCGAGCGCGACAAAACGGTCCGGCTTGCCAGCGACGTACTCGGCGAGGCCATCGTTGATCATGCGCGCCGCGCCAACTGCGATGTCGAGCGGCACCGTGTAGTAGCATTGGATCGGCGGCGGCATTACCAGCTGGACGTCGATGCCCATCGCGTCCATGTCGATGAGCCGCTCGTCATAGCGGGTGATGCGGGCGCGAATGTCCTCCTCCTGCTTGCGGCTCAGAGCACGCGTGCCGTCCGTGGCGAAATGGGCGAGCGGCACGGTCGCCATATCGAGATGCGGCTGGACGAACGCGGCAGCCTGCGGGATCGCTACGTGCGAGTGGATGTCGATCGTGGTGCTCTTGGGTCTGTTCTCGCGTCCAGGCCGGCCGTGCTTGCGCGCCGCGGTCGGCGCGTATTTGTTCCATTGAGTCATCGTTCACCCGATGTCGCGACTCGCTAAAACACGCCGAGATGCTGCGAGATCATGGCGTTATCGAGCTTGAGCTGCGCTGCCGATCCGCGAAACACGACATGTCCGGTGTTGATGATCACAATATCATCGGCGAGATCGAGGGTGAGCTTGATGTTCTGCTCGACCAGCACGATCGACTGCCCTTCTGCCTTGAGCTGCGCGATCGTGCGGCCGACCTCGGCGACAAGTTGCGGCGCGAGCCCCTCCGACGGCTCGTCCAGCAGCAGCACGCGGGGGTTGCCCATCAGCGCGCGGCCGATCGCAAGCATCTGCTGCTCGCCGCCCGACAGCGAGCCCGCGAGCTGGGCGTGACGCTCGCCGAGCCGCGGAAAAATCTGGAATACGCGATCGATCGACCAGCCGGAGCGGCCTGCGCCTCGGCGCGCTTGCGCCGCCACCACGAGGTTCTCGCGCACCGTCAAACTGCGGAACATGCGGCGGCCTTGCGGCACGAGGGAGATGCCCTTGCGCGCGATCGCGTCGGGTGCCAGCCCTTCGACCGGTTCGCCGTAAAGCCGGACCGAGCCGCGCCGCGGCCTGAGCAATCCCATGATCGTCGCCATGCAGGTGGTCTTGCCGGCGCCGTTGCGGCCGAGCAGACCGAGCAGCCGCCCGGGCTGCAGCGCGAACGAGATGCCGTGCAGCACATGGCTGTCGCCGTAATAGGAGTGGATGTCGGAGAGGTCGAGCGCCTCAGTCGCCAAGATAAACCTCCCGCGTGCGCGGATCGGCCACCACCTCGGCGCGCGTGCCCTCGACGATCACCTCGCCGTAATGCAGCACGGTTATGCGTTCGGCGAAGTCGAGCGCGACGTCCATATTGTGCTCGATCATCACAATCGTGACGTCGCGCGGGATCGTCATCAGGAGATCATGCACGTCGCGCCGCTCGTCGATGGAAAGCCCGGCGAACGGCTCGTCGAGCAGCAGCAGTTTCGGATTCTGCGCCAATGCCATCGCGATTTCCACGCGCCGGCGCTCGCCATAGGAGGTCTGCGACAGCGGCCGGTCGGCGATATGATCGAGGCCGACCTTGGCCAGCGCCGTGCGCGCGTTATCAACGAGGTGACGCTCGCGTTTCAGCACGATCAGCGGATTCCAGCGCGCGGGGGAGAGGCCGAGCAGCGCGAGCGTGACGTTGTGCAGGATGGTGTCACGCGCAAACAGCGTGATGATCTGATACGTCCGCGCCATGCCGAGGTGTGCGCGCTGGCGGCTCGGCACATGCGTGATATCGCGGCCGAACAGGAGGACCGAGCCGCTGTCGGGCGTCAGTTCGCCGGTAATCAGGTTGAACAGGGTGGTCTTGCCGGCACCGTTCGGTCCGATGATCAGGCGCCGTTCCCCGGGTTCGACGGAAAGATTGACGTTGCTGGTGACGTGCAGGCCGCCGAACGATTTGCACAGAGCGTCGACGGCGAGCGCGGTCATGATTTCGGCCCCGCCGTATCGGCAACCGCCACATCATTCGCGCGATGGCGCAGCACGCGCCATCCCATGCGCCACAGCCGCGCTGTGCCGGGCACCAGGCCCTCCGGCATGAAGATGACGATAGCTACGAAAATCGCACCAAGCATTAAGTTCCATCGTTCGATATAGGCGCTCACAATATTCTTGACTATGACCACGAGTGCCGCGCCGACGATCGGCCCGAGCAGCGTTCCGGCGCCGCCCGAGATCACCATCAGCAGCACCTCGGCCGAGGAGGTGAGCGCAAGCGTCTGCGGGCTGATGAACTGGTTGTAGTAGACGAACAGGATTCCCGCCACGCAGGTCAAAAGTCCGGAAAACATGCAGGCCCAGAACCGCGTCATCCAAACGTGATAGCCGAGCGCGTTCATGCGTCGCGGCTGGTCGCGCGTGCCTCTGAGCGCGGCGCCGAGCGGCGAGCGGGCAAACACGGCGGCGGCGGCGAGCGCCAGCAGAAAGACGATGAAGGTCGCGTAGTAGAACCCGCTGGCCGATGCGAGCGAGAGCCCGAACGGCGCCGGGCGCGTCGCGACCGATATGCCGTTGTCGCCGTTGGTGATGCTGATCCAGCGATAGGCCAGCCCCCAGAGGATTTCGCCGAGGGCGAGCGTGATCATGATGAATCCGATGCCGGCGGCGCGCAGCGACAGTGCGGCGAAAAGCGCAGTTCCGCCAAGCCCGATCACCAGCGCGCCGAGAATCGACAGGTTGTGTCCGAAGCCGGCGGCTAGCAGGTAGGCAACCGCGTAACACGCTATTCCAAACAGCCCGGCATGGCCGAGCGACACGAGGCCGGCGTAACCCACCAGGACGTTCAATCCGAGCGCAAAGACGGCGTAGAGCAGAATCTGACTGGTCACGTTGACGTAATACGCGCCGGTGACCCAGACCGGCACGGTGGCGAGCGCCAGCAGGGCAAGGCTCAAGGCGAAGCGCTGCACGGTGCTCACGGGATGTGCCTGCCGAACAAGCCCTGCGGCCGCAGCACCAATACCAGCAGCATCGGAAGGAAGAGGACGAAATAGGCGAGTTCCGGCAGGAGCGCTTGGCCGAAATTGTAGATCAATCCGATGATCATGCTGCCGACGAACGAGCCGAGAAGGCTTCCCGTGCCGCCCAGGATCACGACCACCAGCGCCAGCGGCAGCATGTCCTGGTCGAGACCGGGATAGACCGAAAGGATCGGTGTCCCGATCATGCCGGCGAAGCCGGCCAGCCCGGCACCGAGTGCGAACACGATGGTGAACAGCCCGGAAACGCGGATGCCCACCACCCGCGCCATTTCCGGATCGTCGACGCCGGCGCGGATGATAGCGCCCAGTCGCGTACGATCGAGCATGAGCCAGAGCACGATCGCAACCACGACGGCGAGCAGGATCACGGCCAGGCGATAAATCGGAAACACGAGTTGGCCGAGGCGCGCGAACCCCTCGAGCCGAGGGGGTGTGGCGACCGACATCGGGTCGCCACCCCATCCCATCAGGCAAAGATCGGCGATCATGAACGAGATGCCGAGCGTCACCAGAACCTGGGCCAGTTGCTCGCCCGGCAACCGTCGCAGCAACAAGCGTTCGATCAGCCCACCGAAAGCGGCTACCAGCAGCGCGCTCACGATCGCCGCAACCCAGAAATTGAGCGCGACGCCTGCGTATCCGGTGGTGAATGTGGCACCGAAATAGGCGCCCAGCATGAACAACGAGCCGTGCGTCAGATTCGGGATGCGCATCAGCCCGAAAATCAACGAGAAGCCGGCCGACAACAGGAACAGCAGGCCGCCGAACGTGATGCTGTTGACCGTCAGCAACAGCCAAAAAGTCATGTCTTCCGCCGCCCCCTGTCGCCCGCGGCCGCCGGGTAGCGGCCGCGGGACCAGCCCGCGTCAGTTCTTCAGCGGCGGAAAGTCACGCGAATAGACCGGCTGCGCCAGGAATTTCTGTTCGTCGTAAGTCCAGAACTGACCAACGTTCTTGTAGGTCTTGACCGACTTGCTGATGAGCTTGCCGCCCGACTTCTCGCAGCGGCGGACGTAGAAGTCGCCGATCACATTGCCGAGATGGTCGAACTTTATCGGCCCGCGCGGGGTATCGGTGAGCGATACCGATTTGAGCGCCTTCATGAACGCCTGCTTGTCGTCGGTCTTGCCGCCGGTTGCTTTCAGGCCAGCCTCGACCACCTCGCAGTTGACGTAGAGACCGGCGGCATAGAAGCCGGGATCGACGCTAAAATCCTTCTGCATCGCGGCGATAAAGCGCTTGTTGCTGTCAGTATTGAGATCGAGCGTGTAGGGGCAACAGGAGTACATCCCGATTGCCTCGTCGCCGAAGCTCCGCAGCAGCGCGTCGTCGCCCGCCGTTTCGCCGCCGACGACCGGCAGCTTGAGGCCGAAATCGGCGTACTGCTTCATGAAGCGCAGCGGATTCGATCCCGCGAAACCTTGGCACACGCCGTCGCAGTCGCTGATCTGCGCCAGATATGGCGTGTAATCGGGGGTGACGATCGGCGGCCACAGCTTCTTGACGATCTTGCCGCCATTGTCCTCGAAGGTCTGTTGGAAACCGCCCATCTGCTCGTAGCCGAAGGCGAAGTCCTCGGAGATGGTCATTACACGCTTTAATTTCAGCTCCTTGGCGGCGTAGTCAGCCATCGGATGCATCGCCTGCGCCGAGGTCGCGGAGGCGCGCAGGAAATAGGGATTTGGCCGGCGCTGTGTGATGTCTTCCGCGGCGGCGAGGCTCAGCAGCGGCGTCTTCGCCTGCGCGATATAGTCGGTGATTGCGAGGAGCTCGAAGGCGGCAAGCGGCCCGAGGATGACGTCGACGTGCTCGCGCTCGACCAGTTCCTGCGCCTTGGTCTTGGCGCCCGCCGGATTGCCGCCGGTGTCGGCGGAGAAAAACTCCACTTTACGGCCCGCGAACGTGTAATTCTTTTCCTTTAAGTAGGTGACGGTGCCCTGCTCCATCTGGATGCCGCCTTGAGCGAGGGGGCCGGTCTTGACCGTCAGCAGACCGAGTTTGAACGTCGCACCCTGTGCGTGCACATAGGGCGCCTTCACTGTCGCGAGGGCAGCGCCGGCGCCCAAACCTTTCAGTAGCGTTCGTCGGTGCATTGACATGATTGTTCCTCCTTGGGCGAGCATTCTTCAATTTTTGGACGTTCACAATGGCGCAATTTCGCGCACGCTGCTACTCCCCAGGTGGCCCAGTCCCGCTCCCAGGGCGATTAATTTCCTGTAAGAATAACGATGTCTTTGCGCCATCATCGGCAGCAGCAGATAGATTCCGCCGCCTCGACCCCGGCGCTCCGGACAGGCACCGGTTGCTCGCGGAGGGACGCAATCAGATGCCCAGGTATCTGGATTTGATTTCACTATTGGCCCGAAGCTCTTCCGGACGACCGGAATAGACCACCTGGCCTTTGCTCATCACATGCACGTAATCGACCAGCTGGAGCGCCAGGGCGGCGTTTTGTTCGACGAGCAGAATGGAATGGCCTTCATCCTTCAACTTTCCGATCGCTTGCCACAGCCCCTGGATGATAATCGGTGCAAGTCCCTCGGAAGGCTCGTCCATGATCAAACAATCGGGATTGGTCATGAGTCCGCGGCCGATTGCCAACATCTGCTGCTCGCCGCCGGAGAGCGTCCTGGCGCGCTGGCTGCGTCTTTCACGCAAGCGCGGAAACAGCGCGTAGACGCGCTCCAGACTCCAGCCGCGACGGGCCCGGCCGCGCTCGGCCACCAAGAGATTTTCCTCGACGCTCAGGCTGGGAAACACCCGCCGCCCTTGGGGGACGAGGCCCATTCCGCTGCGGACCGTCTCGAAGGAAGAAACACTGGTAACGTCCACGCCCTTGAACAGAATTTTTCCTCGGCGTGGACGATTGAAGCCCACGATCGAGTTCACCAGTGTGGTCTTGCCGACGCCGTTGCGTCCGAGCAGCCCCAGGATCTGTCCTTGCTCAAGCTTCAATGACAGTCCCTGAAGGACATAAGCATCCCCGTAGTAAGTATGGATGTCCTGAACTTCTAAGATCGCCATGGATCAGCTGGTGCCCAGATAGATTTGCTGCACCTTCTCGCTGCGGCGGATTTGCTCGGTCGCTCCTGCTTCCAACACCTGGCCGAAATGGAGGACGGAAATATGCTCGGCCACGTCGAACACCACGTCCATGTCGTGCTCGATGAGGAGGATGGCGAGGCGTCGATCAAGGTGCGCAAGAAACTTGATCATCTCCGAGGATTCGCCCGACGAGAGCCCGGCGGCGGGCTCGTCCAAGAGCAGAATCTTGGGGTCGCTGGCGAGACCCAGGACGATTTCCAGTTGTCGCTGCTCGCCGTGTGATAGATGGCGAACCTCAGTATCTTTGCGGTGCAGGAACCGGGCGCGCTCCAGGAGCCCGTAAGCCCGGTCGTAGAAGTCGCGATACGATGACAGAAACCGCCACATCACGAACTTCGACGGCCGCAGACCCTGGATAGCCAACAATACGTTGTCGAGAACCGTGAGCTTCGGGAATAGGCTGGTGATTTGAAACGTTCGCGCCATTCCAAGCGCGGTGCGCCGATGGCTCGGCCAATTAGTCACATCATGACCGAACAGCACGACTTGTCCGGAGCTGGCCGGTAGAATTCCGGTAATCAAATTGAACAGGGTCGTCTTGCCGGCACCGTTCGGTCCGATGATGGCCTTGCGGTCGCCGGGCATGACCTTGAGCGTGACGCTGCGCACAGCGTGCAGGCCGCCGAAACTCTTCGACAAATCCCGGAGCTCGAGAGCAGGCTCGGCGCCGGGCACGTCGGTATTCACCCCGGTCTCCTTGCCGATCGTACGTGAAAAGAACCGGGCTCCTGAAACGGAGCCCGGTCGACGGTCGCGCTAATTGCAGAATTTACAGGGCGGGAAGTCGCGGCTGTAGACCGGTGTCTTAAGGAACTCGTCCTTGTTGAACTGCCCGAACTGGCTGACGTTCGGATAGGTCTTGATGACGGTGTTCCAGAGCTCATCCTTGTCGTAGCCGAACATCTTCTTCTTCTCGACTTTCTTGATGTAAATGTTCTGCACCGGATTGCGCATGTCATCGATGGTAACGGGACCGCGAATCGTATCCAGCTTGAGCGCGGCGAGTTGTTTCACGAATTGCTCGGCGCCCGGGAAGTTGCCCTTGTTGTTCTTTATCACCTCGTGGATCATCTGCGCCGTCGTGTAGTTGGTTTCCGAATAGTACGAGGGCACCTTGCCGTACTTCGCGCGATACTTCTTCACGAAGGCCTCGTTCTTCGGGGTCTGCAAAGCGGCGCTGTATTGCAATGCAGAAATGTGACCGATCACTTCGTCGCCCATGGATGGCAAGACGAACTCGTCATAGCTCGTCCCGCCGCCGATCACCGGCTTCTTGTTGCCGGAGGCCGCGAGTTGCTTGGGAAATTGCAGCGACATGGGTCCGACCATGAGCGTGAAGATCGCGTCGGCGTCTTGCCTGAGGGTCGGGATGTAAGGCCCGAAGTCTTTGGTGCCGAGCGGTGGCCAGATCTTCTGAATGATCTGCCCGCCGCAAGCCTCGAATGCGCGTTGGAAACCGCCGATGACCTCGTAGCCGAAAGCATAATCGGCGCCGATCGCGGCGATTTTCTTGTAGCCCTGGTCGCAGGCCCATTGCCCGAATGGATGGCTTGGCTGCGAACTGCTCCAGCCCGTGCGCACCATGTACGGATATTTGGCGAGATCGCGCTGGGTCAGGTCGTCGGCCGCCGAAACGGGCACGACATACACGGTTTTGTCGGCGGTGCTGACCGGGGCCAGCGCGTAGCCGCTCGACGCCAAGAGCCCGCCGACGAGCAAATGAACCCTGTCCTGCAAGATGAGCTTCTTGGCCCTGGTGACGGCGGTGTCCGGCTTGGCCTGTTCGTCCTCGACGATGAATTTCACTTTCGCTCCGCCGAAGTCGCTCTTGACGTCGTCAAGATACAGCTGGAAGCCGTCGACCATATCTTTGCCGACCTGAGCGAAGATGCCGGTGGTCGGCGCCACATATCCAATGCGCAGTTCCTCCGCCGCGTTCGCGGGCGGCGTCAGGCTCAACGCAACCAGGCCGCCCAAAAGCGGCGGGCCGAGCCGTCGTAGCAAGGTGCTCGTCATCGTCGTACTCCCTCTCGTTGTCGTGACATTCCCCGCACAAGTTAGGAGGTCACCGGTGCCATTTTTTTCATCGCTTCTCGATTTCCAGTAAGCGCTCGCCGTTGACGGATTCGCGCCGGGATGCCCATCAGCCCGGTCGGCAGATACAGGATCGTGAGCACGTAGACCGCGCCCAGCACGTACTGCCACCAGGGAACCAGCGTGCTGAGATATTCGCGCAGACCGAACACGATAGTCGCGCCGATGACGCCGCCGACCAGCGTACCCGCACCGCCGAGCACGGCCATCAACAATGCGTCGACCGAGGTGGTCAACACCACGTTCTCCGGACTCACGATGCCGGCGGTATGGGCCCACAGCACGCCGGAAAGCCCGCCGAAGCCGCCGGCGACAATGAACGCGATGTATTTGTGCAGCCAGGTGTTGTAGCCGAGAATCTTCATGCGCAGCTCGCGCTCACGAATTCCCGCCAGGCTTTGTCCGAACGGGGAGCGGACCAGCGTGTACATCAGCAGCAGCGAAAGTGCGAACAGACCGAACACGAGATAGAAAAAAGTCACTTCGTTTGCGAGGTCGATGCCGAATTTGGGCCGCGCGCGCAGGTTTATGCCGTTATCGCCGCCCGTGAGCGAATTCCACCGGTAGGCCAGCCCCCAGACGCATTGGCCGAGTGCCAGCGTGATCATCAGGAAATAGACTCCTGTCGCGCGAATGGCGAGCAGGCCAAAAATGGCCGCCAAGGCTGCTGCGAGCAGAATCCCGAGCGCGACGACCAGCCAGAAATCGTATCCGAGCCCGAATTGGTATCGGGTCGCGAGAATCGCGGTCACATATGCACCGACGCCCAGGTAGGCGGCCTGCCCGAGAGAAGGAAGGCCGGTATAGCCGAGCAAAATGTCGAGACTCATCACGAGAATCGAGAAAGCCAGCGCGCGCGTGGTCAGCAGGATCACGAACGAATTGGTATTCGGGACGACGATCGCGATCGCCGCCAGGGCCACAACGACAATCAAGACCTTTATGTGCTGGCGCGTCATTGTCGTTGCTCATTCACGTCCAAACAGTCCGGTCGGCTTCACCGCCAAGATCAGCGCCATCGGCGCATAGAGTGTGAAGTAAGAGAGCTCCGGGAACAGCGCCTTCCCGAAATTGTCGGCGAGTCCGACGATCAGCGCGCCAATTGCCGCGCCACCGAGGCTGCCCATTCCGCCGATGATCACGACGGCGAACGCAATCGGCAACATCTCGAAGTCCAGTCCGGGATAGACGCCGAGGAAGGCGCCGCCGATCACGCCGCCCAATGCCGCCAGCAACGCGCCCAGTGAGAAGATCAGCATGGAAACGCGCGAGGTGTCGATACCGACGCCGCGCGCCATCTGCGCATCGTCGACGGTTGCGCGAACCGCCGCGCCGATCCGGGTCTTTTCCATGACCAGCCACAAAATGACGCCAATGACGACCGCCATGCCGATCATGAAGATCCGATACAGCGGCAGATAGAGCCCGCCGACCACAATGCTCTTGGTCAGCGCATCGGGTGGATTGATGTCGAAATTGTTGCCGGTCCAAATGTCCAGCGCCGCCTGCTGAAACAGGAACGCAAAGCCAACCGTCAACAACACCTGCCGCAGCGGATCGAATCCCAAGGGTCGCAAGAACAGCCGCTCCATCACCACTCCCAACAAGGCCACGATCAAAGCTGCCACCGGGATCGCCAGCAGCCACGAGCCCGTCGTCCAGATCACCGACAGCGCGATATATCCGCCCAGCAGGAAGTAGGATCCATGCGAGAGATTGACGATTCGCATCACGCCGAAAATCAGCGAGAGCCCGCTGCCCACCAGAAACAGCAGGGCGCCGTATGAAATTCCGTTGAAGGCCTGGGTCAGCCAAAATTGTGCGTTCATTCCTCCCCAGCCCTTTTGTGATCGCGAAGGTTGTACGAGCTTACCTTGCGATGAGTTGCTCTGACACCCCGCCGGATGCCGCAGCCGGTGTGCGGCGCCCTAGTTGCGCCGGCTGCCGCGCCTCTGCGCTGTCGCTTGCTTTGGGGGGATGATCGGCAACAGCAGATAGGGCTGTTTGCCGCGGCTGAAATGCAGGGTGGTGACGCCGCCGAACACATCGGGGGGGCGGTCGCGCGGGTCGTCGTGCAGGAACGGCCCGCAGCCCGTGAGCTCGTTCTTGAAGTTCGAGAGCTTGCCCCCGCTCGGGCCGGGATAGACGTAGTCCTTACCGCGGATGGTCAGCCCGATGCGGTGGCCGGCGGGAACCACGATCGAGGTCGGCCAGATCTCGATGTCGAGTTCGACAACCTGCCTGGGCTTGAGCGGCTGCTCCTGCTCATGGCTGTGATAGGGCCGGTAGGGCGTCGACAGCTTTTTGTCGAGCTTGCGGTGCGAGGCGCGCAGCCAGCCCTGGCCGATCGGGGTGTGCGGGTCGATCGCGCCTTGGAACACCACCTCCTTGAGCTCGCCGGTGAACACGCGCAGCACGACGAACAGATCGGCGTCGCGCGTGGACGATGAGACGAACAGTTTTGCCGCCGCCGGTCCGGTGATCTCCGTCTCGTGTTCCAGCGGCTCGGTCAGGAACGTGACTCCGTCGCCCATGGCCGCGAACTGCTGCATGGCCTTGCCGGCCGTGCGCTTGCGCGAGAGCGCGCCCGACGATCCATCGAGATAAAATTTCGTCCATTTCGTGCGCTTGAGCGGCCATTCGCTTTCGGCGCGCTCGACGAATTTGTCGACGTGGCGCACCTGCAGCAGCGCGCACGGCTGCTTGTCCCATCCGTTCTTCTTGCCGTGCAGGAAATAATTGAAGAAACGCAGCTGCAGCTTGCGCCCGTAGTCCGTGTAGAAATGCGTCCAGTGCTCGATGCCATGAACTTCGAGCCATTTTTGCTTCGCCGCGGCCCGCACGAACCCTTCGAAGTTGCCGCGCGGATGGAGGGGCTGCCCGCCCCAGTTGGCCGCCGAGAGGAACGGCGTCTTCACCGTCGACCAGACCGGTGAGCGGGCGCGGTGATAATCGTCATCGAGCGGATGGGCGCGAATCTCCGCGCCGAGATCGCTGCGGTTCTTGGCGAGCTCCGCTTCCGACAGAGTGTTCGGCCCGCATACCAGCTCGCCATGCACGCGCGAGCGCTTGCCCCGCTCGCCCGCCCCGAACTGCACGGTTTTCACCTGCATGTCGTACCAGTTCTCCCAGAACGTGCAGACGATGCCGCCGTGATGGGTCATGTCGCGGTACCAGTCGGCGGCGCCCTCCCAGATGCACATGGCGGCAAGATGCGGCGGCTCGAGCGAGGCCACGTGCCACTGGTTGATGGCGTAATAGGAAATACCGTTGAGCCCGACCTTGCCGTTCGACCAGGGCTGGGCGGCCGCCCATTCGATGCAGTCGTAGAAATCCTTCGTCTCGCGCGGGGAGAAGTGATCGATGTATCCGGGCGAACAGCCGCAGCCGCGGGAATCGACCCGAACGCAGGCATAGTCGTGCGGCACCCATTTTTCCGGATCGACCACTTCCCAGCTCTGATAGAGGTTGCTGGAATCGGCGGGGACGTCGGGGTGCTGTTCGGCCATGCGCTGCCAGGCACTGGGATAGCCGTCCTGAAAGGCGAGCCCCTTGCCATAGGGTCCGCAGCTTAGGATCACGGGGTAGCGGCCGTCTTTGACCGGGCGAAACACATCGGCATGCAGCACGATGCCGTCGTCCATTTTGATCGGCACGTCCCAATCGATGCGCATGCCGTCGCGCACTTCGCTGCGCTGCTCGTGCGTCTTGCCGGGCTTGCCGCTGACGCTCGCCTCGTCGATTGAAGCCATAAACTCCTCCCGTTGCCGGCTCGTTGGGACAGCGGCTGTTTCGGGCGGTCAGGATATTATGGTAGGAAGACCACCGTCACAATTTCCTGGGGGAATGCCGTGAAGCTCTATTCGTTCTGGCGCTCGCTGGCGACATTTCGCGTGCGCATCGCGCTCAACCTCAAGGGCATCGCGCCGGACGAGGTGATCGACGTAAATCTCATGCAGGGCAAGCAGCGCGAGGAGGGGTTCCGCAAGGTCAATCCGATGATGGCGCTACCGGCGCTGATCGAGGACGACGGCACGGTGCTGTTCGAGTCGCTCGCGATCATCGAGTATCTCGACGAGACCCATCCGCAGCCGCCGCTCTTGCCGAAGGAGCCGAAGGCACGGGCGCGCGTGCGCGGGCTCGCCCAGCTCATCGCCTGCGATACGCATCCGCTCATCGTGCCGCGGGTGCGCGAGTATCTCGCCCATGAATACAAGGTCGACGAGGCCGGCGTTTTGAAATGGGGCCATCACTGGCACAAAGCGGCACTCACCGCGCTCGAGACGCACCTCGCGGGCTCGCCGCAGACCGGGCGCTACTGTCAGGGCGATGCGATCACCATCGCCGACATTTGCCTTGCCGGACAGGCGGTCGGCGCGGCCTATTTCAAGTGTGACATCGCGCCTTTCCCGACCGTGAAGCGCATCGTCGACACCTGCATGCAGAACGACGCGTTTGCCCGCGCCCATCCACTCAAGCAGCCCGGCGCGCCGGCAGCGGTATAACCCGAACCGTCATGCGCGGGCATAGCGCGTTGAAGACGCGCGTAAACGCGCTTATGACCCGCACATCCATCTCCTTCGCCAATAGCCGGCGGGGCATTTTGCGTAAGAAGATGGATTGCCTGGTCAAGCCCGGCAATGACGACGGAGAGCCCCCGCGATAACGGACAGAAATCATGAAACTCGCAAGCTTCAAAGCAAACGGCCGGGTGAGCTACGGCGCGGTGAGCGACGGCGGCATCATCGATCTCGGCCGCAAGCTCAAATATGCGAGCCTGCTCGATGCGCTGCGCGCGGGTGCGCTGGTGGAGCTGCGCGGGGCGGCTAAGGGTCAGCCCGATTTGGCCGTCAAAGACGTCGAGATGCTGCCGCCGGTGCTGGCGCCGGACAAGATCATCTGCGTCGGCATCAACTATCCCGATCGCAGCGCCGAGTACAAGGAGAACCGCGAGGCGCCGAAATATCCCAACCTGTTCTGCCGGTTTCCCACCTCGCTGGTCGGCACCGACCAGCCGATCGTGCGGCCGAAGGTGTCGGATAAGTTCGACTACGAAGGCGAGGTGGTGCTGGTGATCGGCAAGGAAGGCCGCCGCGTTCCGCGCGAGAGCGCGCTATCCGTGATCGCTGGCGTCACGCTTGGCAACGAAGGTAGCGTGCGCGACTGGCTGCGTCATGGGACGCTCAACGTGACCCAGGGCAAGAATTTCGACAGATCCGGTAGCCTCGGCCCGTGGATGGTGACGGCGGACGAGCTTGATCCGGGGAAACCGCTCCACCTGACGACCCGCGTCAACGGCGAGCTGCGCCAGGAGGACACGACCGATCGCCTGACCTGGGGCATCGCCTGGCTGATCAACTACATCAGCACCTTCGCCACGCTCAAGCCGGGGGACCTCATCTGGACCGGCACACCGACAGGCGCCGGCGTGCATCGCAATCCGCCGGTCTGGCTCAAGCCGGGCGACGTGGTGGAAGTCGCGGTGCCGGAGATCGGCGTGCTGCGCAATCCGGTAATCGACGAGACATAGCGCGAGTCAACAATTATCCGCTCATTCCCGCGAAAGCGGGATCGAGGGCCGCTTGCTGAGCATTTATGATCAGGGTCCCCGCTTTCGCGGGGACGAGCGGGATATTGTGCGCCAAACAAAACGGCCAGATCGCGAGCGATCCAGCCGTAACGTTGCCCTGTGTCTAAGCGCCTGATTAGTGCACCAGCTCAGTGATGTTGCCGTCCTTCGAGCGGCCCTGGGCATAGTACTGGCCGATGTTCTTCATCAGCGCTGCGTCGGACACTGAATAGATCACCGCGTCCGCCTTGCCGGTGTTGCGGTGGCGCCGCCACAGGAAGTTCGGCACGACGAAAATGTCGTTCTTGCTCCATTCGAAGCGCTTGCCGCCGACCTCGGTAGCACCTTCGCCTTCGATCACGACGTAGAAGGTGCCGGCGGTCTCGCGCTTGAGCTCGGTTTCCTCGCCGGCGCGCAGCAGCTGCGCCGAATAGTTCAGCGTCTTGAACACCGGCTCGCCGGTGACCGGGTTGACGAAGTCGACCTTGATGCCCTCGTACGCATCACCCTCCTCCTTGCGCAGGTTGTGCAACATTTCGAGCACGTCGGCGCCGCGATAGTGAATGAGCGGGGCGGGGCTCTTACCCACCCCGATCTGGTGATCGATGAACGCGGGCTTGATGCCGCCGTGGCCGTAGAGCCGCTGCGAGCGGCCCTCGCTCTTGGTCACGGCCTGCACCCGGGTATTGCCCTGCGCGCCCGGCATGTCGTGATCGACCCAGGCGGCGTCGAGGAACTCCATCAGCGGCCAATCCAGCATGTCGATCCAGACCACCGGCTCGTTCGAATCGTTGCCATGGTCGTGCCAGGTGCCGTTCGGAGTGAGGATCAGATCGCCGCGCGCGGCGGTACAGCGCTCGCCTTCGACGACGGTATAGCCGCCCTTGTCGGACAAGATGGTGCGGCTGGCATTGGGGGAATGCAGGTGCACCGGCGCGACGTCGCCCGGATTGTAGATCGAGATCGCGCAGCGGATCGTGTTGGTGATCTGCAGGCGCCCGTTGAGCCCCGGATTGAGCAGCAGAATGCTTTGCCGGTCGGCGAACTCGATCGGCGAAACCTCGGCTTTGCGCGCGATCTCGGAGATGCGGTGGAGATAGGGACTAAATTCCTTCCAGCGCCACAGATGCGCCAGCGTCTTCATCTGGTTGGCGGCGACGCGCCCGGAGGCGAGCTGGCCGCTGCCTTCCCCGCCCGTCTGGCTGAACCACGGCCGCTGCGCCGGTGCGTTGGCTTGGGTGCGGATCCAGACGTGGTGCTTGGCGGCGTCGGAGTTGATCGCCTCCATCATCTCGCGCGCTTTATTGGAGAGCCCGGCCGGGGCTTGCTTCTGCTGTGTGGCGGTTGCGGCGGCGGTCATGGCGTCTTCTCCTGCGAATGGCAGCGCGTCCCGTCCCGGTCCAAACGGTTCAATCGCTTGGGTCGGCGGAACGCTTGCGGATCAAGCATCAAATTATAGTCGCGCCTGCCCGCTTGCAATCGACTGGGCGGCATGGCGGAACCGCGCCATCCTCATTTCAAGAACTCTTCCAGCGCGCGATTGAAGGCCTGCGGCTGGTCCAGATTCGAGATGTGGCCGGCGCCGGCAAGCTCTACGTAGCGCGAGCCCGGGACCACCGAGTTGAGCTTACGCATGGCGGCGGGATTGACGCCGTCCTTCTCGCCCACCAGGAACAGCACCGGCCGCTTCACCGTCGCGGCGGCCGAGGCGTAGTCGTGATCGGCGAGCGCGGCGGCACAGCCGATGAAGCCGTTAACGGGCGTGATGCGGATCATCTGCCGCACCTTATCGACGTGCGGCGCCTTCGCAGCCAAGACCTCCGGCGGAAACCAGCGTCCGACCGTGGGCTCGACCAGCGCCTCCATGCCCTGCTTCTGCGCGAGCGCGATGCGCTCTTCCCATTGCTCGGCGCTTGCCGGGGTCGACTGGCACGGCGAGTCGCAGACCACGATCTTGTCCACGCGATCCGGATGCTTTTCAGCGAGGCCAAGTGCCGTCGCCCCGCCCATCGACAGGCCCGCGAAATGCGTCTGCTTGATGCCGAGTGCATCCATCAGCGCGCGCGCATCGGCAACGAGCACGTCGAAGCGATAGCGGCCGGTCGGCACCTCAGTGCCGCCGTGGCCACGCTGGTCGTAGCGCAACACGCGAAGCGTGCGCCCGAACGCGCGCGCCTGCTCGTCCCACATGGAGAGATTGGTTGCGAGCGAATTGCTCAGGATGAGCCAGGGTGCGCGCTCCGGCCCGTCGACCTGATAGTTAATCTCGATTCCATTCGCCTTGATCCGCATCGCCGCTCCTTCACTGCGCGCCCTGGCGTGCCGCCGCTTGCGTGGACAAAAAATCCTCAAGCAGCGCCAGCAGCGACCCCGCCGCCTGCGCCGGCATCATGTGCACCGCGTCGATCAACTCGAAGCGGGCGCCCGGAATCGTGCGGGCGAATTCTTCGCTCGTCTTGGGTGGGCGCACCTGGTCGAAGCGGCCGGCGACCACCATGGTGGGCACGCGAACCTCTTTGGCGAGATGCGTCACGTTCGGACGCGCGATCGCCCGGTTCATCGATGCAAAGCAGACGGGGTCGTGGGCGAGATAACGACCGCGGTAGACGGCGTAAGCTGCGCGGTCGCCGATGTCAGAAGGCCACGATTTGTCGAGCGTAACGGGAATTGCCTTGCGCAAGCCTTCGCGCTCGGCGAGCGCCGCGCGCTCCTCGAGCGCGGCGATGCGGCTCGGATCGGCGCCGGTGAACGGGTTGCAGAACACGAAGCTCCCGATCCGGTCGGGATGCCTGCTCATGTAAATCAACGCCTGCATGGTCGCGGCAGCGACCGTCACGAAGTGATAGGGCGGCGCGAGCTCGCTCTCCCGCAGCACCGCTTCGAGGTCCTCGACCAAAAGCTCCGTCGTAATCGGATGGCGCACTTTTTCGGAAAGCCCTGACCCGCGCTGGTCGTAGCGCAAGGTGTGGAAACGTTTGCTCAGCGCGGGTGCGATGCCGTCCCAGCTCGCGAGCGTGCCGCCCATCTCGTGCAGCAGCACCAGCGACGGCCCGCGGCCGGCAAGCTCGTAATGGATGCTGATGCTATTGGCTTCCATCCAGGGCACGGCTTCACTCCTTAGTCCGCGCATAGAGGCACGGGGGCGCGCGGAATTCAACACGGGCACACCACATCACTGTCATCGCCCGCGTAAGCAGGCAAATCCAGTAATCACCAATTGCGCGAGACGCAGGGCCAGTGCATCACGGCGCTCTACAGTGTCTACTGGATGCCCGCTTGTGCGGGCATGACAGGCAAGGATTGGAAAACACCCGTGCCCTCAACGCGCCGCATCGATGTTCATTTCCATCTCATCCCGCCATTCTACCGGGATGCCGTGTATGCGGCGGGCCGCGGCCCGGCGATCGGCAAATATCCGGACTGGACGCCCGAGCTCGCGCTCGAAGTCATGGACCGCTTTGGCATCGCGGTGGCGCTCACCTCGCTGGCGCAACCCGGGGTCGGCTTCGGCACGCCAACAAGCGCACAAGAGTTGGCGCGCCGCTGCAACGATTATTCCGCCGAGCTCACCGCCCGCTGGCCCAGCCGCTTCGGCGCATTTGTCACCGTGCCGATGGCGAGCGTTGACGGCGCGTGCGAGGAGATCGCCTATGGGCTCGATCGCCTCGGCATGAACGGCGTCTCGTTGTTTGCCAGTTACGGCGAGAAGTTTTTGGGTGATACGCTCTTCGATCCTGTGCTCCAGATGCTCAACGAGCGCAGTGCCGTCGTGTTCGTGCACCCCGGTTTGCATCCTTCGAGCAAGGGACTCGATCTTCCGTGGCCCGGCTTCATGATGGAATATCTGTTCGACTCCACGCGCGCGGCGGTGAACCTCGTTTTCTCCGGTGCGCTTGAGCGCTTCCCGAATATCGGTTTCATCCTGCCGCACGCCGGCGGTGTAGCGCCTTACTTCACCTGGCGCCTTTCAGTATCGCCGATGATCGATCGGCGCCTGCCGCAGCTCACGCGCGAGCAGATCAACGCGAGTTTGCAGCACTTCTGGTACGACAACGCGCTTTCGCCCGGCGAGCAGACCTTCGGATCGCTCGATCATGTCGCACGCCCCGAGCGCATCGTGTTCGGCAGCGACTATCCGTTCGCCAATCCCGACGTGATCGCGGAAATGGTACAGACATACGAGTCCGGCTTTCTTTCCGACGCCAGGCGCGCCGCCATCGACCGCGGCAACGCGCTCGCGTTGTTTCCGAAATACGCGTGAAACGTTTCGCTTAGGCCGGCTTCGCCGTCGCCTCGATCAGCGGCCGCACGTCACCAACGTCCGCGATCGACCACAGGCGTTGGCACAAATCCCGCGCGGCTATGGCACCGAGCACCGGCGCCACGAGGTCCAAAAATTTCGCCTGCAGACCGGCATCGTCGAGCGGCACGATGCGCGAGCCGAGCGCCTCGTCCGCCTGCCGCGTAAAACGTCCGCGCGCCGTCGTCACCGTCACACGCGCCGGACGCAGCCGCGGATAAAGCCGGTCGATCTCGAGCGGTGCTGTCACATTGAGCTTGCGCGCGATCGCGGCGAGCGACGGATCACGGCGAATGTCCTGCGCAAAATGCTCGAATTTGATCGCCCGGAACTTCACGGCGAGCCCGATCAGGTACGGGAAACTCAGCTGTGCGCTGGCGAAATCGTCCCAGCCGGTTGACGCGTGCTCGGCGGCGATGCGGTAGGTCGCGACCTCGATGCGCTGCACGTCGTCGGCGGCGATCTTCTCATCGTCGAGCAAGCCGATCAGCGCTTCGACCGCCGGTTGGATGTGCCGGCAACAGGGATACGGCTTGATGTAGCAATCGGTGATGCCGAACGGCGCTGCGGGAGGCGGGGCGACCGCGGACGGCGGGTGGCTGTCGCCGAAGGCGAAGGCCTGCATGAAGCCGTCGCGCGCCTCGATGACACCGGGGGGCCCTTCGATGCCCCGCTGCGCGAGCAGCGCCGCTTGCAGGCCTTCGCGCGCGGCGTGGCCGGCATGCAAACGCTTGATGTCGGCGCCGCCACCCACGAAGGCAAACAGCCCTGCCGCGCTGGAAGCAGCGATTCCCAGCGCGTTCGCGAGTTGTACGGCTGACAGCCCGCGCAGCTTGCCGGCCGCGGCGGTCGCGCCGAACACGCCGACCGCGGCGGCAGGATGAAATCCGCGCTGGCGCAGTGCGGGATGGCAGGCGCGGCCGATCGCAATGATCGTCTCGTAACCGGCGACGATTGCCTCGATCAGTTCCCTCCCGCTGATTCCCCCGTCATATCCGAGCGCCAGCACCACCGGCGCGACGACGCAGCCCGGATGCACCGAGCCTTGCCGGAAACCGTCGTCGAGCTCGATGCCGTGGGCGGCGGTGCCGGCAAGGAAGGCGGCATCGAGCAGGTCGGCGTGCCGTGTGCGTCCCGGCACCGGAATGCGGCCCGCCGGGCGCACCGCCGCGAGCACCGCCTCCGTCCGGCTTGCCACCTCACCGCCGGCGCCCGCGATCATGACGCCGATAGTATCGAGCAGGTGCCGGCGGGCGTAGTGACGGACCTCATCGGATAGCTCGCCGTGGCGCAGGCCGCTCACGAATTCGACGACGGCGGCGGTCGCGCCAGCGGCCGCATTGCGCGTCTGCAAAGCTTCGGCATGGGACATGATCGCTCTCCGGGCGACGAGCGGTGGCGGATGCTAAGTGTTCCCGGCGAGCTTCACCAGGGCATCGACCGCCACCACGCCTTCGCCTTCGCCGCGCACGATCAGCGGATTGATTTCCGCCTCGAGCACGCTGGAATCATCGGCTAGGCCGGACAGCGCGACGATCGCCTGGGCCAGCGCGGCGAGGTCGCCTTTGCGTTGGCTGCGGTAGCCCGCAAGTGCAGCCAGCGCGCGGACCTCCCCGATCATCTCGCGCGCGGTCGTGAGATCGACCGGCGCCAGGCGCAGGCTGCGATCGCGCGCGATCTCCGCGAGCACGCCGCCCGCTGCCAGCATCACGAACGGCCCGACATCGCGGTCGACGCGGTAGCCGAGCAAAACTTCGCCGAGACCTGAGATCATCGGCTGCACCAGGACGCGGCTCACGGCTGTATCCGGCATTCGCTCGGCCACGCTGGCGCGGACCGTTTTGATCGCCGCGAGCAGAGCTGCGCCGTCGCCCACGTCCAGCACTACGGCGCCGACATCGGTTTTGTGGGCGATCTCCCCGGTAAGAACTTTCAGCGCTACCGGGTAATCAAACGGAAGCTGCGGTGGGCGCGCGATGTCGGCATCGAGCGCGATTGACGGCGCGCGCGCGATCTCAAGGCGATCGAGCAACAGTCCAGCCGCAAGCTCGTCGAGCAGGCCACCTACTCCGTCATGCCCGGGCTTGGCCCGGGCATCCACGTCTTGCCCCCTCCCTTCCCTCTCCCGCTTGCGGGGGAGGGTTAGGGTGGGGGACGTGGATCGCCGGGACGAGCCCGGCCATGACGAGCTCGGTGGGTGTCGGCCGAGCGCCGCAGCAATGGCGTCGGCGCAGGCCTCGGGGGTGCGGAAATTCGGCACGCCCGCCGCGCTCAGCATCGCCAGCCCTTCGGGCGCTTCCGGCGCGACGAACGCCGCGAGCGGCTTACCCGCGGCCGCGCAGTCGATGATCGGCTGCACCGTCGCCTGCGGCTGCGGACGCGCGGAAGACCCGGCAACCGCGAGCACAAGATCGAATTCCGGCGCGGCGGTGAGCACGTCGAGCGCAGCCCTCATCGTGTCGTAACGCGCGCCGGCCACCGTGAGGTCGACCAACGGCCCCGGCTTGATCGCGAGCCCGGCCGCCGCGAGCCGTGCCAAGGTTGCCGTGCTCGGCGGCATGATCGTGAGGCCGCGCCGCGCCAGTAGATCCACCATCATCGCGGCCCCGCCGCCGGTGGTGGTGACCACGCCGACGCGGTTGCGGGCGCCATTACTTGCAGGCGGCACGCGGGCGAGCAGCGGCAGGCCCTCGATCAATCCGTCGAGGGTGTCGACGCGAGCGATCCCGCAGGCGCGGAAGAAAGCATCGGCGACCTCGTCCTCGCCCGCGAGCGCGCCGGTATGCGTGACCGCGAGCTCGCGCGCCGCCGTCGAGCGGCCGATCTTGTAGGCGAGGATCGGTTTGCCGCGCGCCGCCGCGGTGAGCGCGAAGCGCCGCAGCGCATCGGCGTGGCGCAGCGTCTCCAGAAATAGCATGTAGCCGTCGATGTCGGGATCATCGAGCGTCGCCTCGCAGATTTCGCCGAGCGAAAGATCGACCTCGTTGCCGACCGAGACGAGGCCCGCAAACGCGATGCCGCGCGCGTGACCGCGCGAGAACAATGTCCCGATCAGGCTGCCCGAATGGGACGCGGCAAAGATGCGTCCGGCCTTCCATTCGTTGGCTGCGAAGGCGGCATTTGCCGTCAGCATGGCCTTGCTGCGCAGATCGACGACGCCCAGGCTCGATGGACCGACCAGGCGGATGCGGGTGCGCGCGCAGGTATCGCGCAGGCGCTGCTCGCGTGCGAGTCCCTCGGCACCAATTTCGGCGAAGCCATCAGCAAGCACGGTTGCAACTTTCACGCCGGCGCGCCCACATTCCTCGACCGCCGCGACCGCGGCCTCGGTCGCCGTCACGATGTAGGCGTGGTCGGGCGGCTCCGGCAGCGCCGCCAATGAAGGCCACGCGCGTTCGCCGAGTACCGTTTCACGCCGCGGATTGACGGGATAGATGCGGCCGCCATAGCCGGCTTGCCGCAAAAATTGCAGCGGTCGCCCGGTCGCTTTGCCCGCATCGTCGGACTGGCCGACGATAGCAACGGAGCGGGGCGCGAACAGCGCTTCGCGCAAATTGAAACTTGGCCGTGCCGCGAACTCGGCCTGTTCCCTCCCCCCTTGTGGGGGAGGGGTGGGGAGGGGGGTGGTTGTTGTTGGACGAGCCGCGTCAACCAACTCTGACCCCCACCCCCAACCCCTCCCCACAAGGGGGAGGGGAGCGCACTGAGTGCGTGGCGCATTTGTGCATCAAACACATCGCCGCTACTACTCCGCGGCCTCGGCGGGCTTGGGCCGCCGCTGATCGAAGCGGCGGTCGAAGATGTGCTCGGCGATTCGATTCTTCATGATCTCGATCGAGCCGCCCGCGATCATCCAGCCGCGGCAGCGGCGCATGCACCATTCGGAAAGATTTTCCTGGCTATAGCCGGTGGCGCCCATGACCTGCACGGCATCGCTCGCCACCTCGAAGCCGACCTGATTGCACGTCGCCTTGGCGACCGCGGTCTCGTAAGCGGACGGCATGCCGCGGTCGGCATTGGTGGCGGCGCGGTAGAGCAGCAGCTGCGCCCCTTCCAGCTTGATTGCCATCTCGGCGAATTTCCACTGCAGTCCCTGGAACTCGCACAGCGGCCGGCCGAATTGCTCGCGGGTTGCCGCATGTGCGCGTGCCTTTTCGAAGGCGTAGCGGCCGAAGGCGAGCGAACGGGCGGAATTGCCGAGCCGCTCGATGTTGAAGCCGGCCATCTGCTTCTTGAATCCGCCCGGCCCGAGCAGCACGTTCTCGGCCGGGACGCGGCAATTGTCGAAATGAAGCTCGCACCACTCCTCGCCGCTCATGAAGCGCGACGGCGCGCCGATGCGAAATCCCGGCGCGCCGCGCTCGACGATCACCGAGCCGATGCCGCCGACGCCAGGGCCGTAGCGCACATAGATGAGAAAGATCGCGGCGTCCGGGCTGAAGGTGGAAAACAACTTGCTGCCATTGATCAGGTAATGCGAACCATCGGGCTTCGCCGTGGTCCTGAGATCGGTCGCAGCGGAGCCCGCGCTGGGCTCGGTGATGCCGAGGCTCATCACCATGTGACCCGCCAGGAGGTCGGGTAGCCAGCGTGCCTTCTGCTGCGCCGTCGCGTATTCGGCGAAGGTGCGGATCGGGCCGAAATTGCCGAATTGCGCCACGTCGGCGCTGCGTGGGCAGGCGGCCGCGACCTGCTCGATGGCGATGATCGCGTCCATCAGCGTTCCGCCCTGGCCGCCGTCCGCTTCGGCAATCGTGATGCCCATAAGCCCTTGCGCGCTCATCAGTTGCGCCACGTCGAAGGGATAGCGCGGATCGTGCGCGCGCGTGAGCGCGTCCTGCTCGAGCCGCCCCTGCGCGAACCGGCGCACGCTGTCGGCGAAGGCCTGCTGCTCTTCGGTGAAGGCAAAGTGCATGTCCATCTCTCCAGCGCTACTGGCCCTGCAACGCGGCGCGGAAGCGGTTACGGCACAACGCGGCGTCGAAATTGCGCCTGAACGCAGGCGGTTCGGTCGGCTTGACGCGCAGCAGCACGAAACAGGTGCCGTTGCCCTCACGCAGCAGGCGCGCGCCGTCGGCGATGTCGGACGCCGTCGCGACCGTGCGCGTGCGCTTGATCCCGCAGCCCTTCGCGATCTGCTCGAGGTCGACGCCAAGGCTGGTGTGGCTCTTCTGCCAGCCGGTCTCGCCGTAATGGCCGTTGTCGACGCAAACGATGGCCAGATTGGGCGGGTCGATCACGCCGATCGTGGCGAGCGCGCCGACATTCATGAGGAGTTCGCCGTCGCCCGTCGCCACCAGAACGCGTTTGTCTGGACGTGCCAACGCCAGGCCCAATCCGATCATCGCGGCTGCACCCATGGCGCCGCCCAGCGAATAGACATGCGCCGCGTCGCCGGTGACGGCACCCACGTCGCAAGCCGTTCCGCCCAGTCCGGTGATGATCAGAAAATTCTCGTGCCTTTCGATCAGTGCCGGCACCGCTTCGCTGCGCTCGAGCACGAACCCCGGGGCGGCTGTCGGCTGCATCGTCAGGCTGCGCGGTGCCATGGCTTTTCCCATCAAAACGGCTTGGCACCGATCAGTTGCTGGGAGAGCAGCACGGCGACCGCATGGCCGCCCTTGAACGCCATAGTGAGCGCCGCATTGGTCGTGGGGATCACCTCTTCCGGCCGCGCGATACGCAGGCAAATGACTCCCATCGCCTCGAGCACCGCCGGCGTCGCTTGTCCCATGGGAAATTGCCAGGGATTTCCTTCGCCGAAATCGCCGCGCATGCTCACGAGCGTGAGGAATGGAAAGCGCCCGCCCTTGATCAGCGAGAGCATGTTGATGCAATTGCCCACCCCGCTCGACTGCATCAGCAGCACGCCGCGCGCGCCGCCGAGATCCGCGCCGGCGAGGAGCGCCACCCCCTCTTCTTCCGTGGTCAGCGCAACCGCATGCGCGTCGGGATCGGCGAGCACGCGGTCGATGAGAATGCTGTGGCCGGCGTCGGGCACATAGGCGAATTGCGTGACGCCATGCCGGCGCAGCAAGTCGTAGAGCTCGTGCTGCCAGCCCGCTTTGCTTGCGACTGCGGCGTCCATTCTTACTCCGCCCGCTTCCAGTGTCATGCCCGCGAAAGCGGGCATGCAGTAAACACCAGAATTGAATTGAACGCACCGTTGTGCGTCACATCCCGTTCGGCGATTACTGGATCGGTCGCTTTCGCGGACGATGACAAGGGAAAGATCGTCACTCGGCCCGCGCGCCGGAGAGTTTCACGATCGCCGACCATTTGGTCTCCTCGCGGTCGATGTCGGCGGCGTATTCCTCGGCCGTGCTGCCAACCGGTTCCGCCCCGTCATCGGCAATCCGCTTTTTCACCTCGTCCGATGCCACCGCCGCCCGCATCGCGGCGGAAAGCTTGTCGATGATCGATCGCGGCGTGCCGGCTGGGGCCACGATTCCGTAATGCAGCACCGCCTCATAGCCGGGCAGTGCCGCCTCGGCGACCGTCGGCACATCGGGAAAAACCGGCGAGCGTTTGGCCCCGGTGATTGCGAGTGCGCGCACCTTGCCGTCCTTGACCAAGCCGACCGCTGCCGGCAGTGAGCTGAAATAGAAGGCGACATGGCCACCGATGACATCGGTGAGCGCCGGTGCCGCACCCTTATAAGGAATATGCGTGAGCTTGATGCCGGCCATGGCTGCGAAATATTCGGTGGCGAGATGGATGCCGCTGCCAGTGCCTGCGGATGCATAGTTGATCTTGCCCGGCTCTTTTTTGGCAAGCGCGATCAGGTCGGCGACCGAGCGCACGGGTAACGCGGGATTGAGGCAGATCACCAGCGCGCTTGCGGCAATCAGTCCGACCGGCGCAAAATCCTTGCGCGGGTCATAGCCAACATTGCCATAGAGCGTCGGGTTGATGGCGAGCGTGCCGGTGCCACCGAGCCCGAGCGTATAGCCATCGCGCTCGGCCTTGGCGATCGCGCGCGTGGCAATGCTCCCACCGGCGCCGCCGCGATTTTCGATGACGATTTGCTGGCCCAGCGTCTTGCTCATCTTGTCGGCCGCCGCGCGCGCGAGCAGATCGTTGCCGCCGCCGGCGGTGTAGGGGACGATCAGCGTGATCGGCCGAGTCGGATAATCCTGCGCGCCGGCTGCAGACGCGGCGGCAATCGGCACGGCGACAATGGCGGCGAATAACTTCAGTGTCGCTGTCGCCCGATGCATCGTAACCCCTTGGCTTTCATCGTTGCTTACAAGCCGGTGCAAGAAGCTTAGCGCCAGTCCGCAGCGAAGGGGAGCGATTGGTCGCTAAATTTGTAGGCTTACTGAGCCTTCACACCGGCTGACTTGATCAGCGTGGACCACTTGGTCTCCTCGCTATCGATGACCTCGGCGTGCTCCTCCGGCGAGGTCGGCATTGGCTCGGCGCCTTCCTGGTGCAGGCGCCGCTTGACCTCGTTAGTCGCGAGCGCCGCACCCAATTCCCTATTCAAGCGCTCGATGATCGGGCGCCGCGTGCCGGCTGGAGCCACCAGTCCATAGGTCAACACCGCGTCGAAGCCGGGCAGGCCGGATTCCGCAACAGTGGGCACGTCCGGCAGCAGGGTCGAGCGCCGCAGCGACGTTGCTGCGAGCGCGCGAATGAGCCCGCCGTCGATGGCGGCGCGCGACACCGGGATAGGATTGAAGCCGACCTTCACATGGCCGCCGATGAGATCCGTGTTCAGCGGGTTCGAGCCTTTGTACGGGATGTATTGGACCTTGACCTGGGCCTGCTGCGCGAACAGCACTGCGGCGAGATAGTTGACCGTACCGATCCCGGGCGTGCCGAGCTGAAACGGCTCAGACGAATCCTTGATCATCGAGATCAGGTCCTTGACATTGCCGATCGGCGGAGCCGGATGCACGAGCAGGAGCGCCGGTGCCGATGCGATCAGCCCGATCGGTGCGAAATCCTTGCGCGGATCGTAGCCGACGTTGCGAAACAGGCTCGGTCCGGTGGCCAGGGTCGAGGTGTAACCCAAGAGCAGCGTGTAGCCGTCGGGCGCCGCGCCATGCGCGACTTGGCGCGTGCCAACCGTGCCGCTGCCGCCTGCGGCGCGATTCTCGATCACGATCTGCTGGCCAAGCGCGGCGCTAAGCTTGTCGGCGACCGCGCGCGCCATGATGTCATTCGTGCCGCCGGGCGGCAGCGGCACAACCAGCGTGATCGGGCGGCTCGGATAGGGCTGGGCCGAAGTAGACGAAGGCGCCACAGCGAACAGCGCGATCAGCGCGAGCGCTGCAATCGTTGCTTGTCGCTGCCGTTTCCGGTCGCCGGCTTGAACATGATCGCGCGGTTCGCGGAGCATTCTATTTACTCCGGCTTGATGCCGACCGCGTTGACCAGATGCGACCACAGCGTCAGCTCGCGGTCGATAATGGCGGCGTAGTCTTCCGGCGTGCCCGGCTGCGGGTCTGCGCCCTCGACTGCAAGCCGTTGGCCCACGTCGTCGCTGCCGAGCGCGGCGTTGAGCGCGCCGTTGAGCCTTTCGATCACCGCGCGCGGCGTGCCCGCCGGCGCGGCCAAGCCCCAGCGCAGCGGTACGTCGTAGTCGGGGAGCCCTTGCTCCGCGAAAGTGGGCACCATTGGCAGCAGTTTGGAGCGCTGCGCCCCGGTAACGGCAAGCGCGCGGATGCTGCCGGCGAGAATGTGGCTGTGCACGTTGGGGATCGCGCTGATCAGCACGCGGATATGGCCGCCGAGCAGATCGTTGAGCGCCGGACCGGCGCCTTTGTAAGGAATGTGCTCGACTTTCATCCCGGTGCGATAGGCCAGAAGCTCCACGGTGAGATGATTGAGCGTGCCGGCGCCAGGCGAGCCATACGCGATCCTCGTTTCCCGCCCGATCCGAATCAGATCGGCGAGCGAATAGGCGGGAAAACTCGGATGCACCACGATCAGATTCGGCGTCGCCGCGATGAGACCGATCGGTTCGAAATCTTTACGCGGGTCGTAACCGAGATTTTGCAGCAGGCTCGGCGAGGTGCCGAATGTGGCGCTCGTCGCCACCAGGAGCGTGTAGCCGTCGGGCGCGGTCTTTGCCGCAAGTCGCGTGGCGACAGTGCCCCCGGCGCCAGCGCGATTGTCGATCACGATTTGCTGGCCAAGCGTTTCGCTCATCTTGTCGGCGACGCTGCGCGCGGCGATGCTGGCGCTACCGCCCGGCGCGAACGGAACGATCAGCGTGATCGGATGCGCGGGATAGGGCTGCGCGACTGCGGCTGCCACCGCGGCAAGCGCCGCCGCTGCTGCGAGCAGAGCAGAGATTTTGCGCATGCGCCGCTGGCTCCGGTGCTGCTCGCCCTCGCGCCCATCCTCGCATGCCGCACTATCTTTGCAACCGGCGGCAGAAGATCGACGACAAGCCCGGGGTGGGTCAGACCGTGCGCGATCCGCCGCTCATCCGCCATCGCTTCATGCGCGGGCTCGGCACCGGCCGCACCAGCGCGCTGGATGAGTAACCGGCTGTGGTGAATGAAGCCGCGGCCACATTCACGGTGTCGTCCCCGCGAAAGCGGGGACCCAGTAATCCATGCCCTCGCGAAAGCGAGGGACGGCGCGATCGGTGATTACTGGGTCCCGGCTCTCCCCCCGCTTCGCGGGCTCGGCCGGGACGACGGCTGCTATTGCTATCGCTGGCTGCACAGTCGGTCGAGTGACTGTAGCATCGCGCCGAGTTCCTGGCCTTCCTTGGAGTTCTCGTCGATATCCTCGAGCGCGTCCATAAGCTTCACATATTCCGATCCGATCTTCTGCGCGAGATCGTCGGCGCGCTTGCTGAGCGCTTGGAGCCGCCGATTGTCCTTCTTCTCCTCGGCCTGCGCGATCTGGTCGTTGAGCTTGCCCAGCTCGCAATAGGTTTGGGTCTTCGCCTTGTCGGCGCTGATGATTTTCACCACCCGTTCGACCTCGGCCTTGGTCGGCTTCGGCGCGTTGGGCGCGGGCCGTCCCTGTTGCGCTTGCGCCAATGCAGGCATTGCGGTGAGCGCGGCAACAGCAACGACGATCTTGAGATTCATGTAAGCCTCTCGCATTGTCTGGGATGCTTGAGCGCCGCCACATGCCAGCGGTCAACGGCGCAATTGAGGCGGCCAACAGCTGCGCATGGCTACTTCTTCTTGGTCGCCGGCGTTCCGGCCGCCGCGCCCGCGGTACGCGGGAAGCCGGGAATCCGGCGCAGCAAAAATTTCAGCGGATCATCGACCCAGGCGGCGGTCATGAAGTCGTCGTGCTTGACCTCATCGTCGGCGGCGACGAAAGCGATGCTGCCGGGCACCAGCCGCGCGGGCAGCTTATTTTGCAACAGCAGACCGCGCTCCCGCAGCATGCGCTGCAGCGTCGTGTTCTCCTCGCGTGCCGCTTTGCCGAACGCGCTGATAAAAAAAGCGGGAGGCCGCTTCGCCACCCAGTCCGCGAACTTGTCGAGCTGACCGTACGGCGCATCGAGCAGAATGACGCCACGCAGACGCTCGTCCGCGTCGCCGACCGCAAGAATGAAGGCGGCCGGCTGATAGCCGCCACTATACGCCGCAACCACGACCGGCGCGGCGGCGAAGGCAGTGCGTGCGCGCTCGTCACCGTAGAGCTGCGTGAGCCGTCCGTCCGCCTCGGCGAGAAATTGTTTGAACACGCCCGGCTCCCAGAAGCGGCCGGCGCTGGAATCGAGCGCGTTCACGGCAAATTGCGGTGCAACGAGAACCGCGTTGAGCCCGGACTCCGCGAGTTGGCGTGGCACCTGCTGCCGGTTGCGCACGTCGCGCGCGAGTGTCGCTTCATTGCCGTGCAGGAACACGACGATCAGCGCCGGCCGGCGCGGGTCGAATCCTTTCGGAATGAAAAGCAGCACGTGGCGATCGCTGTAGGTCTCGTCCTCCCAATAGATGCCGCCGCGTGCCGACGTGTGGCCGCGGCGCTCGCCTTCGCTCACGTCGAGGAACGGCTGGTTCGTTGGCGGCACCTCGCCGCGATACGGAAAGGGAGAGACCTCGAACGGCACCAGCGCCGTCTTTGCCGTGGCGAGCGGCGCCAGCTCGCGCTTGGCCGCGGGCGCGGCAGCGGCGGAGCCGTGCAGGGACAATGCTGCCGCAACCAGCGCCGCAAACTGAAATGAGGTAGCTCTCTCGTCCGTCATTCCGGTCCTCGCGCGGCATGCTCGGCCGGAATGACGAGGTAGAATCGGAGTAGCGGGCGACGCAGCATTATCGCCTATGCAGCGATCGCCGACACCCGTCGCACCGGCAGCAGCACCGCGAAGAATGCCGGCAGCGCGATGAGATAGGCGGCGCCTGCGATCATCAGCACCGCGCTGAGGCCGAAGGAGGTGGCGACGATCGGCACCATGGCGGCGCCGATCACGGAGAAGCAGCCGTTGATGCCCCAGGCCCAAAGGAACATGTGGTCCTTGCCGAGGCGCGCCAGCGAGGTCATCGCGGTCGGCATGGGAAAGCCCATGAGGAACGCAGGCGGGAAGATCAGCGCGAAGCAGCAGAGCAGGCGCAGGAGGTATGGCAAGGTGCCGATCAGATCGAGCACGCGGTCGAGCAGAAGGCCGTAGCCGATCAGCAGCACGCCGATGGCGATAAAAATCTGCGGCATCACCTTGCGCGCGCGATCGAGAAATTTTTCCGACGCCAAGGCGCCGAGCCCGGAAAATACCAGCATGCCGGTGATGAGTACCGAAGCCGAAACGATGGCGTTGCTCAGTGCCAGCATGAAATAGGAGATCAGGCCCACCTCCACCATGATGTAGCCTGCGCCCAAACACGCGAAGTACACGATGGTGCGAAACTTCCCGGGGTTGTGGCTGAAGATGCTGCGCCAGCCGAAGATCAGCGGGATCAGGATGAGCGACAGGGCGGCTGCGCAGGCGATCGCCAGCGTCGCCCACAGCAGCAGATAGCCCCATTCGTCCTGCAACAGCTCGAGCCTGTCGATCACGCGCGGCAGGTCGCCGGTTTTGACGTAAGCTGCGAAATAAGGGCGCGCGTTGGTGAGGGGTCGTGTGTCGAACACATAGCGCTGCGCGATATCATCCCAGCCGCCGTGCACGAGATGATACCAGGCCAATCGGCCCACGAGTGTCGACGGAACTGCCTCGTCGGACTTATCGGAAAGCGTGCTCCCCGGCGCATCGCCAGGCGGCGGAGCGGTTGCCTCCGCGTCCTCCTCGCGCTCCGCCTCGAGCTCGGAAAAAATCTGCCGGCGATAATCGTCCAACAGCGTGGCCGTCTGCAATGCGTCATAGTCGAAGCCCGGCGAATAAATCTCATCGAACGACATCGCGCGCGTGTGTTCACGCAGCATCGCGATTTCGTCGGCGGTAAACCCGCCGCGCTTGTAGAGCACGGTTGCGGTGGAAAGATAGCTCGCGGCGGCGAAAAACCGCCCAGCGATGTCGCCCGGATCCGCCTCGCGCGCCGCCGCCGCCATCGTGGCGTAAAGTTTCAGCACCGATTTCGGCGGCTCTTCCTTGTTCCAGAGCGTGACCGCAAGGATGCCGCCGTCTTTGAGTGCGCGCATGTAGCTCGCCATTGCTTCCGTCGTGTAGGAGAATTTCTCCACGATGGCGAAGCCGCCCGGGCTGGAGAGGCCTGCGGAATCCGCCAGGCTCAGATCGATCACGTCATAGCGCTCCCCCGCGTGTGCGAGATAAAGCCGCCCGTCGTAATCGATCACGCGCACGCGCGGGTCGCGCAGCACGTCGCCGGTGAAATCGCGCAAGGCCTTGGCGCTGCGGAAGGCGTCGAGCACGGTCGGATTCCCCTCCGCCACGGTTACGCTGCGCGAATTCATGCGCAGCGCCACCGATGTCGAGATGCCGCCGCCGAACTGGACCACGAACGTGTCCGGCGTCTCCTTGATCAGATAGGGATAGGCCATCGGCAGGAAGCGGTAATACGCCGTCTCGCTCGCCGGCAGATCGCGGATGATGCCGCTCGGGCCATCCCCGTCGATGTAAAGGCCGAGATACGCGTTGTCCGGCATCTTCGGCAGATTGAACGCGGCGTTGTCCGAGAGGCCGGGCGCGAAATGCAGGTACGAGCTAGAATAGACTTCGAGATAGCCGAACGGCGACGCGCGCGCATAGACGCGGACGCTGTCGGGAAATTTGCGCGCATAGGCCACGCCCTTGTAATCGGACACGGCGAGCTTCGGCACACCGAGCAGCGGCGGCAGCGTGAAATGCGCAGCGAGCGATACAATGCCGGCGGCCGCCAGCCACGCGAGCGCGCGTCGGCTTGCGAGCGCGGTGAACCAGAGGACGCCGCCGATGAACCAGAGCAGGAGCGGCACCGTGATCAGGTTCTCGGGGGCCACGAGGTACATTGCCAGCAGCAGCGCCAGTCCGCTCAAGCCGGCACCGCAGAGATCGGCGAAATAGACGCGGTTGAACACCTTATTGGCCTTGAGAAACACGGTGCCGAGATAGAGCGCGCCGGCGAGAAACGGCAGCATGTAGAGCAGGAAATTTACAAGGAGCTGCCATTTCTGCAGCGGATCGGACACGAGGAAGATGGCGTTGAACGGAATCTGCTGCGCCAAAAAATTTGCCGCCACGGTGAGCGGTCCGAACAGGACCAGCGAGCAGGCCGCCACCGCGCGCCAGTGCCGGTCGAAGAAATCCTTGTTGATGCACATCACCGCGCTGGTCAGCCCGAAGCCGAGCATGGCGAGGCTCACCACCAGCGAGCCGAAATGTGCCCAGCTGCCGACCGCGAAGATGCGCATGATGCAGATTTGCAGCGCGATCACCGCGCCCGCCTCGAGGCCCACGGCACAATAGAGGGCCGGCGTCGGCTTGAGATCGAGGGCAAAGTGGCGCGACGCGCTCAACAGCGGCCCGTCCGCGCCTACTTCGAGCAACGGCTTTTGCAAGGGAGTTCCCGCCCACCGAGCCGGCGCAAGCAATCGGCGCCGCTTCGGATGAAGCACCTTAATATGTCGGCGGTGGGGCCACTTGGGACACGGAATTGCGCGCGTTGATTTGTCGTACCTGGAACTCTAGTTCGCAGATGATCGGGATATCGGAATGCGTTAAACAGACGTGCTCGTCTGCCCCGGAGAAACTACTGGCGAGCCGCTGGAGGATACCCAATGGCCAGCCACTTACGCCCTGTCACCGTCGCCCCGAAAGGCATGGGGCTTTACGATTTCGTCGCCCAGCAGGAAGGCTTCTTTGCCGCCGAGGGGCTGGACGTCGGGCTCGACTGGAAGACATTCCGCGGCACGCAATCGAGCTGGAAGGGACTCGATTATTTCCAGCGCCCGCAGGATCGTCCCTATACGCAGGACAAGCGCGACATCATCCAGGGGGCGTGCGTCTGGGGGACGATCTGCAATGCGAGCGCCGGCATGGGCAAGATGGTGCCCGATGCGTATGGGGTGTCGCCGTGGGCGATTTTCGTGCGGCCCGATTCAAAGATCCGCCGCCCGGAGGATTTGAAGGACGTGCCGGTTTCGGTCGGCATGCGCGCGGGCAGCCACTTCAATGTGCTGTACCGGTTGGAAAAATATCTGCCGCTCGCGAATATCAAGGTCGTCAACACCGGCGGCTTCGGCGCTCGCCTCAAGGCGCTGCTCGACGGGGAAGTCGAGGCGGCAAGCCTGTTGCCGCCGCAGATCGCCATGGCCGAGCAACTCGGCCTGCGCAAGGTCATCGAGGACACGTTCAAGACGCTCTGGTGGGTTCCCGAGCGATTCGAGCCGGAGGCCGTGCGTGCCTATCTGCGCGCGCTCGAGCGCGCCGAGGAGGCCATGGATGCCGACCTCGCCAAATATCTGCCTCTCTGGCAGCTCGCCGTACCGGCCGAGTTCGAGAATTTCCACCCTTGGGATTATTCGAAGTTCGGCCGCGGCGAACGCTTCTACTACCGCGCGCTGCCGCGCGAGGAATTCGATGCGACCTTGGCGCAAGTCGAACGCTGGGGTCTCGATCAGTTTCTAAAAGATCGCAAGTTCGAGGGGCTGAGCTACGCGCCGGCGCGTTGAGTTCCGCTCGACGTTCGAAGGCAACAACTCACACAAAACCGCGCGCACGCGGCTCCGCGCTGCAGCTTGCGGCAATGGAGACTGGGTGAAAACTTCGCCTTGGCGTCGCAGCGGTATCCAAACACAGCGTGGTGGTGTCGGAGTGTTCCCGCTGCGATGGCGGGAAGCAAACACTCGGCCCGCTGCATTTGCGCGCGCGCTAAGCATCGGCAATAGTCGAGATCGAAGCGCGCGGGTTCGCGTGAGGAAGATCAGCCGCGAGCCGGCAAGGCGATGCGCGGTCGTGAGAGGGGCAGGTCATGTGGCGCACAAAGTGGTTTTTGGCGGCATTGGTGGGGCTGCTCGGCATTGCGGTAGTCGCGGTCACTGCCGCGACATGGTTCGTGTCGCGTCAAACTTATCCGGCGCGACCGATCACGGTGGTGGTGCCGTTCCCCGCTGGTGGCCCAAGCGACGTGGTGGCGCGCGTCGTGACCGATCAAATGGGAAAAATTCTCGGGCAATCCCTGATCATCGAGAACGTTGGCGGCGGCGGCGGCACGATCGGCAGCGCCCGCGTTGCGGCCGCCCACCCCGACGGATACACGCTGCTCGCCGGCAGCATGGGATCGCACGTTTCGGCGCCCGTGCTCACGCCCAACGTGAAATACGATTCCGAGCGCGACTTCGTGCCGATCGGCTTCACAGCGCAATCGCCTGCGGTCATCGTTGCGCGCAAGGATTTTCCCGCCAGGGATCTGCGTGAATTCGTCGATTATCTCAAGAAAAACGGCGACCGCGTGAAACAGGCGCACGGCGGCATCGGCGCCTCCTCGCACATGGCGTGCCTGCTGTTCGCCGCACAGGCCGACGTCAAACCCGCTTTGGTGGCCTATCGCGGCACGGCTCCGGCATTGAACGATTTGATCGGCGGTCACGTGGACTTCTTCTGCGAGCAAGTCGTGAGCGTCGCCCCGCAAATCGCGGCCGGCACGATCAAGGCCTATGCCGTGTCGTCGAGCGAGCGCCTGCCGACTCTTCCTGACGTGCCGACCGCGAAGGACAAAGGGCTCGACTATCAGATGAGCATCTGGGCGGGAATTTTCGCCCCCAAGGGCACGCCGAAGGCCGTCGTCGACAAGCTTGCCGCCGCACTCGACAGAACCTTGGATGACCCCACGGTCGCGGCGAAGCTCGCCGACCTCGGCGGATCGATCCCATCCAAGAGCGAACGGACCCCCGCCAAGTTCGGCAGCTTCGTGCAGGCGGAGATCGCTCGCTGGTCGCCGATCCTGAAGGCGGCAAATGCCGCAGAGAGATGATACTACCGCTGCCTCGTGGCCGAGGCGCAGCGTGCACTCTTTGCCGGCCGATTTGTCTGTCGTGCAATTTTCAATTGTATTCGACAGCGCGAGGGCGCGACAACGTTTTATTTGGTAGTACGCATGTACCGAATTTCGTAAGTACTACTGCGTAGCGAAGCAGTAACGGCGTACCGAAACAAATTCGACGAATCGAAAAAATACAAATTCGAAAAGACGTTGTTCGAAGTTTCGGAGTTGCGCCGCGATTTTGACCCGTCCGTTAACCCGCGCTTACTATCGCGACCTCACCTGGGGAGGTGGTTGCATGCGTGTGGCGGCATCTTGCGGCGCAGTGCGCCTGCTATCAGTTCTGACTTTCGCATTCGCCTTCGGCTCGTTCGACGTCCAATTCTTCCCACGCGCGCACGCGCAGTCGGTGCCGAAATCGCTCGAAGAGGGCGGCAGCGATGCGGCCATGCGCGCGCGCAAGAACAATTGGACGGTCGGAGTAGCCGGCGGGCAGCTCTCCGGAACCTACATGACGTTCGCCAACGAGTTGTCGGAGGTGCTCGACGACGGCGACAATCTGCGCGTCGTTCCGATCGTCACCTACGGCGCCGCTTCCAATCTCGACGATCTGCTCTACCTGCGCCAGATCGACGTCGCGGTCACCCAGGCCGACGTGTTCGACTATTTCCGCACGCAACGGAAAATTTCCAATCTCGACTACAGGGTCAATTACATCCTGCGCCTGCCGGTTTCGGAAATGCACGTGCTCGCGCGCGGCGAGATTCAGACCATCGAGGACCTGCGCGGCAAAAAGGTCAGCTTTGGACCGGCGGGCAGCGCCTCGAGCCTGACCGGGACCATCGTGTTTCAGCGGCTTGGCGTGCAGGTCGAGCAGGTGCTCTATGATAATCCCACCGCGTTGCAGAAGCTCAAGAGCGGCGAGCTTGCCGCGCTGGTGCGCGTGATCGGACGCCCGATCGACTTCTTTGCGAAGATTCCCGCGAATTCGGGCCTGCACTTCGTGCCAATCCCGTTCTCCAAGACCTTCGCCGACTACTACACGCTCGGCGAGTTGACCAACAAAGAGTATCCAACGCTCGTTCCCGAAGGTCAGCCGGTCGATACGATCGCGGTGCCGGCGGTGCTGGCCGTGTTCAACTGGCAGAAGGGCAGCGATCGCTACCGCCGGGTGGAGCGGTTCGTCGAACGTCTGTTCACCAAGTGGGACAAGTTTCGCGAGCCACCGCGTCATCCGAAGTGGCGCGACGTCAACCTCGCCGCCACCGTCCCCGGCTGGAATCGTTGGGGACCGGCGGACGAGATGTTACGGCGCATTCGCCCGAAAGAGCCGGACGCGCAGGTGGCGAGCAGCGATTTTGCTGCGTTTCTCAAGAATACCGGCTCCGCGCCCGCCAACCTGACGCAGGAGCAGCGTGAGGCGCTGTTCCGCGAATTCCTGCAGTGGCGGGAAAAGCAGCGCGGCAGCGCGCCGCATTGAGCCGCTCGGCGCTGCGATCCGATGGCGCGATCGCCGGCTCCGCTCGATCAGCGGGGGAACGGGGGAATCGACGATAAAAAAAGCAACACGCGAAACCGGTTGGAGGCATCAGAACGGAGGGACGACGCCATGAGCAGCCCAACGAGCAAATGTCCTGTCGACCCTTCTGATTGGGCGCCGCGGGCGACGCGGGAACGCGCTGCGATGGAGCGTTTGTCCGCCGCCGCAAAGGGTGATCCGCTCGCGTCGCCACACGCGCCTGAGCGCACGCAAGACGGCGTTGGCACGGCGCCTGCGGCCGCTGAGGCCGCCGGTGCCGCACATTCCCCTGGTGACGCTAGCGCGAAGGACGCCGAGCTCGAACGGCTCGAGGACAGCCTGCGTTGGCTCAAGCGCCAGGACGCGGCCTACCGGCTGCCGCGGGTCACGCCTCTACCGCTCGTCCCCGGGCTCACGCCACCCGATACGCCGCGGTATAGCCGTGAAGAGATCGGTCGGCGGCGCGCAAAATCTCTTGAACCGGAAGTGATGCCGCCGCCGCCGGCCGCGTCGCGGCGCCGCTATCTGCGCGCATCGCTCGTCCTTTTCACCACCAGCATCGCAGTGGCGGCACTTGGCTATTACCTCGGGCGAAGCGGGTGGTGGTCGCCGACCGACTTTTTGGCGTCGGTACAAGTGGCTGCTTCGTCGCAGCCGACAACTGCAGCATCACCAGGCCCGGGCCGGGCCGCGACGCAGGAGAACGGCCCCGCCATGGCGCGCGAAGAGAATCCTGAGACGCCGCGCGCGCCTGAACCGTCGGAGCGGGAGCGCGGGATTGCACAATTGGCAAAGCTGTCCGAGCGCGGCGCCACCGCGATGGCGCCGGCGGCCGAGCCTGCAGTTTCGATTCCCGCTCTGAGCCAAACGGCGCGTGCACTCGATCCCGACGAGATCAAGCTGCTCCTGAAACAAGGCGAGCAATTCGCCAGCGCGGGCGATTTCGCGAGCGCGCGCGTGGTGCTGCAACGCGCCGCCCAGGCCGGCGATGCCACCGCCGCCGTCGCGCTCGGCGCAACCTACGATCCGGTCGTGCTTGCACAGATTGGTGCGGTGGGTTTCAGCGCGGATGTCGAGCAGGCGCGCAGCTGGTATCAAAAAGCCGAGAGCCTCGGCTCAGCCGAGGCGACGCGGCGGCTGCAAGTACTGGCGAACCGCCAGTGAAGCTTCGTCCGAATTTGCGATGATCTCACCAACGTCATGCCCGGCAACGCAGTCAAGCTTGCGCAGACGGCGTAAACTTGTCTGCGCTGCCGGGCATCCACGTCTTTC
>Ga0306921_10000112_pt1 | contig 57370 bp, 46 predicted proteins | sample sta12Cox44000080_FD_203760 | JGI IMG/M metagenome (GOLD analysis project Ga0306921, IMG submission 203760) | Lab enrichment of tropical soil microbial communities from Luquillo Experimental Forest, Puerto Rico - statoxic.12C.oxic.44.000.080 (v2)... | ecosystem: Environmental > Terrestrial >... | reverse complement strand
GTCTTGGCTGAAAACCCAAAGAGAGGCGGAGTTCTCGTGGCTGCGTGTTCTTGCGGCTGCGTGTTCTTGCCCAGTATTTACTTCAGGAATTTGGGTGCATCCGAGGAAGAATTTCGCCGAGTAACTTCTGGTTCGCTTACCATCGGAGCTTAGCTTGGTTACTGCGCCGCGAGGTCGTCATCTTGACGCCTGCACAGCAGAAGCAGGCGGACCGGTTGTTCCAGCAATATCGCGCGCTGCTGCCTGATCGCAGTCGCACGTTTCGCAAGGCTACAAATAGCTGCAGAAGATGAGCCTTGAGCATCAGGCGCAGTACTTCACCTCGGATGAGTTCCCAACGGTCTCAATGACCAGCAACGCAGCCTGCTACAGGGCACTTCGGAGCTGTATCCCAATCCCTCCAGGTAGGTCCCGTTTTGATTTCTCAGCATCCAAAAAGGGTCTTGTGTCGCCGTCCTGCACTGTGGGACGGCGACGCGAAGAGAGGACCGCTAGGACGCTGAGCATATCTGTGGTCAATACAAAGCGGCAGTCACCCGTATCATCGCGACGGAGCTCGCAAAATTGGCGTTGTCAACAATCATCGTGGGACGAGTCCATTTTGATCCTTCTGGAGTAACGACTGAGATGCAGTCGAGGGAACGCTGCCCAGCCCAATCGATTAGCTCTTGCGAAATGCAGATTAAGCGGTGGCGTTCGCATGAAGCGCGAAATCCATCTGCCGACACCGAAGCTGCTCGAAGTGCGCTGGGTGCTTCTTCGCGTTCGCATCCGGCGAGATTCGAATGATGAAGAAATCCAATGCCGTCTGTGGTCAGTTTGTGCGACAACTCCTGTAAATAACTGTCGATCACATCGGCTTCAACGTGTACGAGAGAGTCGAAGGAGAAAGCAAAATCAAGTGAGTCATCCGCAATCATGCAGAGCGTCCGGCCATCGTTCACATGGTATGTAATGTTTGAACTATCGCGAAACCTAGACCGGCAGTGCTCAATGCATTTCGGTGTTAAATCGACTACGTCCAGGCGCTGACAAAGATACTGGAGATATTGAGTCCACCGACCGAATCCCGGCGCAATTTCGAGGATGCTTTTGCAAGGTACGTACCTGTGAATACGGGGCAAGATAGTCCAACACCACTCGACTTCGGCTGAGCCCCATGGCGCGGACCATTCCTCCCCAGTGCCCGACCAGTCGTAGGCTTGTTGCCACACACGCAAATTCTCTTCGAGATTCATTAGAAAACCATAGCACACAACAAGGCAGCATTTGGAGAACTGCTTAGTTAGTCGGGCTAGACTAGGACTCGTCTCATAAATGGGCGGGACATGAAGGCCGAAGTCCCTCAGGAGCTAAAGCCCGTGTCTCGTGGGCTCCAGGCGGCACGGCTGAAGCCGTGTCCTTTTAAAACCGATCTATCAGACAGCTAACAGCTTCTAATGGGTTGCAGCCAGTTCCAGCAGCGTCAAGCTCTTATAGAAATTGACAACCTCGGATGGATCGCCATCGGAGATGATTTGTGCCTTTGTCGACAAGACGACGCGATCGCAGTGCTCTGTGACCTGCTGCATGTTGTGAGACACAAAGAGGATGGTCTTTCCGTTTTGCGGAAGTTCTCGATGCGGGCAAAGCACTTTTCCTGGAATGCGGCATCAGCTACAGCAAGGATTTCATCCACCAGAAGGATATCGGGATTGACGTCGGTGGCCACGGCAAAGGCAAGCCTAGTGTGCATTCCGGAGGAATACTGCTTGATGGGAGCGTCCATGAACTCGCCAATATCGGCAAAGTCAATGATGCTCTGCTCCCGGACCTTCATTTCGTCTTTGGAATAGCCCATCAGCAACCCATTCAGCAGGATGTTTTCGCGTTCCGTCACTTCGTGATGGAAGCCGGCGCCTAGCTCGATCAGGGAGCGAGGCTGCCATTGACCGTCACGCTTCCAGCTGTGGGACGATAAACGCCAATGATCTTCAGCAGGGTGCTCTTGCCGGAGCCGTTGCGGCCGATTAATCACAACATCTGGCCGACGGGGACATCGACTGACAGGTCCCGAATCGCATCGAAGTTGTGGTAGTTAACTGCTTGCCGAAGGAACTTGGCGAACAGCTCGCGCAGGGTGTCGGGGCGTTCCTGGATAACGCGAAAACGCCGGGTGACGTTCTCGAGGCGTACTGCAATTGTTTCCGAATGACCCGTCTGGCTAAGACATAGTAGACGAACTCATCCTGAAATTTGCGGAAGAACGCGAAACCAATGAACAAAGCGACCAATCCGCAGACGAACGATGCGGCAACCGACTGCAAACGCGGCAACTGTCCGTAGTAAACGGCGAGACGAAAGCCATTAATCACGTAGATGAGGATTGAGTTTGAAGAGCCACCGCTGGTTGGAGGTATGAATTCGATTGCGTAGATGATGGGCGTGAAGTTAAACCAGGCCGAGAGCACGACCTGAAGAATATGAGCCACGTCGCGATAGAAGACGTTTGCCCCCGCAAGGAAGCATGTCATGCCCAGCGTAAAGAGAATCAACGCCAACATGGGCACTGGCAGGTGAGCCAAGTCGGGTAGAAGGGGTGACCCAAGACGAGAACGACGAGAGCCATCGGTAGCAGAGAAAGCAAGAGATTGATGGTGTTGGAAACCACTGCAGCAACCGGAAAAACCACCTTGGGCACTGACACCTTCTTGATGAGTTAGCCGTTGCTTACGATGCAGTCCACACCATAGCCGATCGACTGCGAGAAAAACGTCCACGGAAGGAGAACACTGAGCAGGAAAATGGCGTAGTGCGGGATACCGAAGCGAAGAATCGTCGAAAAGACAATGGTGAGAACCACCATCATATGGGCTGGATTGAGCAGTGCCCGAAGAAATCCCAGAACCAAACGTTGTAGCGGAGTTTGAGCTTCTTGAGGGCCAACTCCCAGATCAAAGCTCCTCGGCGATAACGTGTAGCTTCTATCCTATCAAAATGCGCAGAGGGGTCGAGAAGCCGCAGGGGCTGAAGCCTCGACATGTTTTCGAGCGCGTTCGGCGTAGCTGAAGCCATGCCCTGAAACGAAACAGGCGTCGATTCGGGTTGTTCCGCATTGCTGCGGAGGAAAACGAAAAAGCAGATCTCTCGGCGCCCCGCCCGGCGGGGCGCCGAGAGATGACAAGGTTAAATGTCTTGTGCGGCGCAGCTAAGACTGCGCCCCTTCAAAACGCGGACAGACGTGATTCTCCAGTCACTGGCGGAATCGGCCCAGACGCGGGATTGATGGCGCCGAAGCTAGAGCGTTTCCCCTGTTACTGTATAGCATAACCGCAATGGGCAAACCAGGCGGCCGCGTGGTGCGGCGTAACCGCAGCCAGGGCGTCCACAATCGCCGATTGCAGCGTTTCCACCGTGCGCGCCTTGGCCGAACGGAGCTGCTGTTTGATTTTCGACCAAGCTTGCTCGATGGGATTGAAGTCTGGCGAATAGGGTGGTAAGTACAGCAACTCTGCCCCCACCGCCTCCAGCAAGCGGCGCACGCCTTCGACTTTGTGGGCGGGCAGATTGTCCATGACCACCATCTGCCCCGGCTGCAAGCGCAGGCACAGCACCTGCTCCACGTAGGCCAAGAAAACATCGCCATCGGTGGGGGATTCCACCGTCATGGCCGCAATCATTCCTGTAAGCTCATCGCGCTCAACAGGGTGAGAGTGCGCCAATGCCAACGGGCGTACCCTCGGCCACGCGCTCACCTTGCGGAGCTCGGCCATAGCGCCGCGTCATTTCCGTGGTCGCGTTCACCACGCCTGACCTCGGGCTTGGATGGCCGCCGTATCTTGCTCTTGGGCGTGGAGCGACTTTTTTTCCGCCGCAGCCCCATCCTGTGCAGCACCCGCCAGAGATGCTGCAAGCTGATCCGGATGCGCTCGTTCGCCCACAGTCGTTGTTGCAGCTCCACCAGCGTGGCGTCGGGTGGTTGCTTTACCAGCCGGCGTATCTTCCCCTGCACCTCCCCCGTGATGCGGCTGCGCGGCCCGTGACGCTGCTCCATCCGTTCCATCTGGCCCGTCCGTTTCCGCTGGCGGGATATCTTCCACGCCCAGGGGACACTCACCCCAAACCGCTTGGCCAGTTCCCCCAGGCTGCCCTCGCCGCGGTCGTGCGCCTCCAGCAGCTTCCGTCGCAAATCGTCGGAATACGCCTTCGCCATGCTGAATTGTTCGCGGATTCCTCGCCATCTCTACTATACATCAACAGGAGAAATGCTCTAGAGTTCTGCCGAGGACCACGTCACGCCGGGCACGTGTGTAACGGCAAAATCAAAACCTGCTGCCTGACAGGCGAATGGTGAGAGGCGTTCCAGAGAACGCAGCAAAGTCCCATCGTGAGGGAGCGGCTCTTCGGGATACTGGTCCCATGTAAGTCGAAGGTCGAGGAATGGCCGCAAGGCGGCACGACGCACCCAGAACATATCGCCGAGAGGGAAGTCGAAATGCTCGGGCAAGGGGCCGTTCCAACCGAGCCGTGGAGCCAGCTTGGCGGCGCAGTCACGGTTGTCGTCCCAGCCGACGAGGTGCGGGTCGCTGGGGAACACTAATCCGAGGCGCTCATGGTGCCCGAAGGCCGCGACAATACGGTCTATCATCGGATAGAGACCGCCTAGTAAATTCTGCCAAAGGAACTCGCGCCAAGCCTCGCCCCAGTCGTTCTCCGCGGGCTTGCCGTCCGCCCATTTGCTGCACTTGGAGTGCACATGTCCAACGACTTCGTAGTCGTCGAGCTCGGCGGCGAACTCAGTGAGCAGGGGCCCCAGGTCGCGTCCCCGGTTGGGAACGACCCGGACCACGACCTTGCCGCGTGTGTATCCGCTCAGGTATTGAGTGAGCCAATTGGCCTTGGCGCCTTCATTCGTGGTGATCAACAGATCGCAATCAGACCGATTGGGGGCTAGATGCGCGATAAAGTCCGGGCAAAGTTCGGGATTAAAAAAGTGAGCGTGCAGGGCGATAGGCCGCTTCACTTCTGCGATCGATTCGAACCCGTCGCCTGGGCGCAGGACAGTCATCTGCCACGGCCCTGACGGTTCACCACGGCGCACGAAATCAGCGAAAGGATCTGCTTTATCCGGCAAACACTCGTGATGAGCGGCCGCATAGATCCTGGGATTGAATCCAGGGGCAGGACGGCGCAAGTAGGGGTCGTGTTTCACCGGTGCCTCACAGCCGCGAGCGCTCCAGAGGGCGAGATAGCGGTGAATCGTCGTCTCGCGAGGTTCGACTGTTTGGACACTCCCAAGAAACATTTCCTGATCGAAGGCAGGGTGCTGAGCGAGAGTAGCAAGGTCAGCCGCTCTCTGCCGCATGCGCGACGAGGCGGACTTGCCCAACACTTCTAGTTTTGCGAAGTAACCTTCCAAATCAAAGACGGCCCGCGCGAGCTCAAGTGTGAATCGGGAGACACGCGAATACAGTTCGCGGTCGGTGGCCAAGTCGAGAATGACTTGTGCCGCAGCGTCGCTGTCGAGGTAGTCGACGACGCCGAGCGCGGTATCGGGGTGGTCGAGCAGCAGGTCCGCGATTCCGCTGGCGTCGCGAAAGCAGACCACGGGAGTACCAGTAATCGCGGCATCAATCGCTGAATTCGGCAGGGGGTCGAGCCGGGAACTGAGGAAGAAGGCATCAGCGATCCGATAGGCCGGTTCGACGTTGGACACGACGCCGAGGAAAGTAACGTCCTCGGAAAGACCCGAGCGATCAATCTGCTCCTTCAAGTAGACGCAGTAGTTCATGTCCTTTTCAGGACGGTAGCCATCGCCCACCCACAGGAAATGGATTGGACGCTGGGGGTGGCGGCGAGCGATTGCTGAAGCGGCGGACAGAAATAAGTCGACACCTTTACGCACCTGCACAAGCCCTACGCTCAGAACGATGAAGATTCCATCCTTCTCGCGTTTGGCAGCGAGGCGGGCGAGGGTTTGGGATGCTGGTTCTTCGTTGGGGTTGTCGAACTCGCCGGGAGGCAGCTCGGTCACTCCCTGGGGAAGGATGCGAATCTTACGCGCGACGAGATTCGGATGAGCCTCTTCCGCCGCTTTGGCAACGATTGGGGCAGAGAAAACGACCTCGGTGGACCAATCCAGCGCGGAACTGAAGGAGGACGCCGGTTTGACGCAGGAGGCAAATTCGTGAATCAGAATCAACGTCGGGACGAAGTGCCGAATCAATGGTTCGATCGTCAAGCGGCTCTCGCAGCTGTTGACAATCGCGAAGGCGTATTTCCTTTCTCGAAGGAACGATTTCAAAGAATGCTCGAGGTCGACAGGATTGCGCCGGCATCCCAGAAACGGGCCGTACACTTCGACACTGATATCAAGGTAATGGGACTCAAGCTCCCCTTCGCCAAGGCGAATGGTGAAGACATTGTAGCGTCGGGCAAAGAAGCGGCCAATGTTCCAACCGAGAATAGGCGCGCCCGTACGAGTAGCGTCGTGCACGACTACAATCAGGTTTTCCCTGGCGGGATCAAATTTGGCGCGTCCCAGGCGGCGAACATTGGCGGGAGTTGGCAATCGACCTTCGCCGCGGCCGAAGTCAATAAAGTGAAGCAGGCGGTTTACTCGGCCTGCAGCGACGTCGGGGTTCCGCTCATGGTAGTACGCGGGATCGAACTCCGGCGACGGCGCCAATCCTAATTGCTCGCCGACGGTGACATAGTGGACTGCGGGATCGAGACCCTTCGCGCCGGGTCTGAGATGGGCGACGTAGTATGAGTCGCTAAAGAGGCCGCTATTGCGGACGCGATGGGCGCGGTATTCAATTTCTCCGCGAGTGCCATACATCGGCCATCCGGCAGAGCGCAGCGTAAGCCAGGTGATGGCGGGCGGGCCGTAGGCGCCCATCGCAGCAAAGTACGGCAGCAGGAACGTTCCTGGGAACGAGTCATTGGGTTCGAGGCTGAACCGCCAGCCGGTTTCGAGATAGTGCCCGATGGGATCGCTGCGGGTTTCTTCCCCGGCCCGAGCAACGTAGCCTAGTGGGTCAAAGATTCCGCTTTCGGAGAGCAGGGCCCTCTCGGACGCCACGTCGCGATTGCTTAGCCGCGGGTCATAGCTGTTGATGGCAATCTCTGTCATTTACGCGAAGGCCTGCCTTCGGCAGTAACAATACATTAGACTAGACGCCACGTAACGGCTACAAGGCGCAAACTCCCCACATTCTTAAAAGTGCGGAAAAACAACGGAAAGAGAACTTGAGCGGACATCACCTGATCCTAGGAGGTTGCGGATTCATAGGGCGCCATGTCGCTCTACTTCTGGCACGCAAAGGCTATAACGTCGTCATCGCCGATCGGGTTGAGCCGGACTTCCGGTTCCCGCCAGATGTGGAAGGCAGGATCAGTTGGCAGCGACTGGAGTTTGCTTCAGCGGACTGGGAGAACCTGATTCGACAAGCGGATGTGATCCATCATTATGTGTGGACTTCGCTGCCGGCGAGCGCGAACAACAATCCATTGGGGGACCTGAGCGCAAATGTGGGCGGAACGCTGACGTTACTCGAAGCTGTGCGGCACAGGGGTGGAGGGCGCATCGTCTTTGCCTCTTCGGGAGGCACGGTCTATGGCCGGTTGCTCAAGTGCCCGGTGCCAGAAGACCATCCGATGATGCCAACCACGGCGTATGGCGCGGGGAAGGCAGCGGCAGAGATTTACTTTGGCCTGTACCGCACGCTGCACGGAGTAGATTGCCGCGTGGGGCGCATCTCTAACCCATACGGAGTCGGGCAGGTCATCGCCCGAGGACAGGGGGCCGTCACAACGTTTCTGCACCATGCACTACACAAGCAACCAATCGTGATCTGGGGTGATGGCGAAATCGTGCGGGACTACATCCACATTACCGATGCGGCCACCGCCGTGGTCAATTTGGCCTTGCGGCCAGACGTGAATGACTTTCATACCTACAACATCGGCAGCGGCGTTGGATTGAGCCTGAACAACATCATTGCGCAGATCGAAAAGTCGTTGAACCAAAGGCTGAAGGTACGCAGAGAAAAGGGTCGAGCCTTTGACGTCCCGGTCAGTATTCTTGACATTTCTCGAGCGAGGAATGCGTTGGGATGGAAACCGCAATTATCGTTCGCGGAAGGCATCACTCGCACGCTAGCAGACTTGAGAAGCAACTCTCCGCTATCAAGTTAGAGCAGTTCCTTAGTAGCTATATCCCAGAGAATAGATTTGGGTTAAGGCAGGGATGGCGATCTCTGCAAAGCGTGATGCACCGACCCTATTCCGACGATTTGCGCTGCAAACTGCTGGAGGCGTACGAGGCTGGCCGCGGGAGCCTGCGGGAGCTGGCCGAGCAGTTCGGGGTCAGCTGGGGGTACAGCAAGAAGATTCGTGCTCAGCAGCTGCAGAAGGAACGAGCGCCGCAGACCCGCCATGGTCCACCCAGCCGCCTGACGGCAGCCGTGGAGCAGCAGTTGCGGTCCGCCCTGGGAAAACAGCCCGACTTGACTTTGGCCGAACTGCGACAACGACTGGCCGAGCGAGCGGGAGTCGACATCAGCCGCTCGCGCTTGTGGGTGTGGCTGCAGCGATTGGACTTGCGTCATAAAAAAATCGCTCCGGGCGCAAGAGCAGGACTGTGGGGAGAACCTCTGGCGCCGCCAGGCCTGGTGGGAGCAAGTAAGCCAACTGGATCCCGCCTGTCTGGTCTTTCTCGATGAAAGCGGCGTGACCACGGAAATGACGCGCCGCTACGGTTGGGCAGCGCCAGCCTCCGCCTCTGGGAAGCGGTTCCTGTCGGCCACTGGGCGTACCCTAACCGTGTTGGCTGCGTTGACCACGGCGGGCGTGCTGGCCAGCATGATCATTGAGTCACCCACCGATGGCGACGTGTTTCTCGCCTTCCTGGAGCAGGTGCTGGCGCCACGGTTGGAACCGGGACAGGTCGTGATCCTGGACAACCAGGCGGCACAGAAAGTCGACGGTGTCGGCCCGTTCATCGTAAGCCGCGGAGCGCACCTGTTGTATCTGCCGCCCTACTCCCCCGACTTCAACCCCATCGAGCCAGCCTGGTCCAAGTTGAAACAATTGCTGCGCGGTGCGAAGGCCCGAGTCCTCGCACAACTCGAACCGGCGATTGCTCATGCCCTCGCCGCCACCACGCCGGAGAACGCGCAGGCCTTCTTCCGACACTGCGAATACGGGACACAGCAACAATGAAAATGCCTCTAGCCCAGCCGGTCTCGACGCGAGCTATCCAAGCATTAGGCTGGAGGTTACCAGGACAACATTGTGATGTGGGTGACGGCGAAATGGAAACCTGCGAGCTTACAGGCAAAGGGCGAGAGACGTTCCAGGGCATGCAAGATGGTTCCGTCGTATGGAACGGGTTCCTGCGGATAGTCATTCCATTGCAAGCGAAGGTCGAGGAGAGGTTGTAAAGCAGCACGCCGGATCCAGAACATATTGCCCAAGGGAAAATCAAAGTGTTCGGGTAGGTCGCCAATCCACCCGAAGCGAGCAGCAAGTTTTATGGAAAAATCGAGATTTCTATCCCAACCTACTAGATGCGGGTCGCCAGGGAAGACAAGTCCGAGTGAGTCGTCGTGTTCGAAAGCTGTGACGATGCGGTCCATCATAGGATAGATGCCGCCGATTAAGTTCTGCCATAGAAATTCCCGCCACTCATCGCCCCAGGAGCTTTCCTGGCTGTTGGAGTTCCCCCACTTACTGCGTTTCGCGTGAATGTGTCCGAGGAGGTCGTAGTTCCCGAACTCTTCACCGAAGGCGGTCAGGAAGGGGCCGATGTCGCGGCCCCGATTGAGAACGACGCGGACATGAGCCTCTCCCGCGGTGTACGTCTGCAGTTTGCGCTGCAACTCGTCAGCTTTTGCGGGAGTATCGGTGGTGACGAAGAGATCGCAGCGAGAGCGATTCGGCCGGAAATGCGCCAGCAGATCTGAGCATAGGTCGGGATAAAAAAGGTGGGCGTGTAACGCTACACGAAGCCGAACAGTTGGAGTTGATTCGAGTTTCGAGTTGTCGGGCCGCAAGACGGGCGCTTGCCATGGACCCGATGGCTTGCCCTGCCTAATAAAATCTGCGAACGGATCCACACACTTGTGAAGTCGTGACAAGTGAGCGGCAGCGTAAATGCGTGGATGAAAGCCTGGAGCGGGGCGCCGCAAGAAGGGGTCAATTTCCGGGAGGGTGGTCCAACCACGGGCGGCACCCAATGCGAGATATTGTGCAATCGTGGCCTCACGACTCTGAACCAGCTTTCTGGTTCCGAGGAACATGTCTTGATCGAAGGTGGGATCGTCCAAGAGGGTATGGGTATCAGCACGCCGTTGTTCCATCCTTACGTAAGCTTCGGTGCCGAGAGTATCCAATCGGTGCACGTAACCTTCCATGTCGAAATGGCGCCGGGCGAGAGCGATCAATGCCTGTGAGAGGCGGGCTCGCAACTGACAATTTCCAGCAAGCTCAATCAACCGATTGGCGGCGGCTTCGGCGTCCAGGTAATCGACAACGCCGAAAGCGGTTTCGGGGTCAGCTACCATGAGATCGGCCATGCCAGTGGCGTTTTGGAAGCACACAATGGGTATGCCGCGCACCGCTGCGTCGATGGTGACGTTGGGCAGGGGATCGAGGCGAGAGGTCAGTAGGAAGGCGTCCGCCACGCTGTAGATCGGCTCGAGGTCCGATACGGGTTCGAGAAAGGTTACGTACTCGGCAAGTCCTGACCGAGTTAACTGCTCGTCGAGGTAAACGGAGTAGTCGAGGTCTTCCTCTGGTTTGTATCTGTCACCAACCCATAAGAAATGAAACTTATGGTGGGGATGCTTACGAATGACGGAGGCAGCAGTAGCAAGGAAAACGTCGACTCCTTTTCGAACGATTACAAGACCCGCACCCACGACAAGGAAGGTGCCCTCCATGCGGCGTAGCTCAGCGAGCCGTTCCACCGCAGGGGGCAGCGAGTCAACCTTATCGTGAGACGCTTCGCTCTTGGGAAGAGCAACGACACCTTGCGGAAGTACGTGGGTGGTGCGTACTGCAAGGTTCGGATGAGACGCAAGCGACGATCGCTGTACAACGGAAGCGGAGAAAACGATTTCTGTGGACCAGTCGAGTGCGGTCTGCAACGCCGAAAGTGGGTTTACATACGTGGCGAACTCGTGCAACAAGAAGACGGTTGGAATGAATCGGCGTACGAAAGGTTCGATAGCCAAGCGGCTTTCCGCACTGTTGACAATGGCATAGCGATACGCACGCGCCTCCAGCAGGCTGCGCAAGGAAAATTCCATGTCGGCTTCGGTGCGGCGATTCCAGGGAAAGGGGCCGTAGACCTCAACACTGAGGGCCTCGAATTCGCTAGTCAGATCGCCATCCCACATGCGAACCGTGAAGATGTTGTACCGCCGTGCGAGATGGAGGGCAAGATTCCAACCGAGGATGGGCGCCCCGCTGCGCGAGGCTTCATGAACGACGAGAAGCACGCTTTCTTTCGCCGGGTCAAACTTGGCGTGACCTGCCGCCCTGACGTCTGCCGCCTTCGGCAACCGGCCTTCCGCACGGCCGTACTGCACATAGTGAAGAAGGTATCTCGCGCCCCCCAGGCGCATGTCTGGGTTGCGGGCGGCATAATAGCTGGAGTCGAATTCAGGCGAAGGCGCCAGTCCCATACGCTCGCCGACGGTGATGTAGTGGGTCGCCGGATCGAGCTCGGCATCGTACGTGCCCAGTTGCGAGGCATAGAATGACTCGTCAAAGAGGCCGGTATTCCGAATTGCCGCCGCGGAGAGTTCCATCTCTTGTAGGTTGCCAGGGACAGGCCAGCCGGCGGAGCGCAATAGCAGCCAAGTGATTGCAGGAGGCTCGACCTCACGAAGGCAAGCGAAATAAGGTCCCAGGATGCTTCCGGGGAACGAGTCATTGGGCTCGAGGCCCTGGCGCCAGCCAACCTCGAGATAGTGTCCAACGGGATCGGGGCGAGCTTCCTGGCCGGCGCGCGCGATATAGCTTTGCGCGTCAAATATCCCGCTGTTCGAAAGCAAGGCACGCTCATACGCGAAATCGCGCGTCGCGACGAGCGGGCCATGACTAACAATCGGTCGGTCGACCATTTGGCGCAAATTGCCCTAGGAAGAATTCACGTGTCAGTGTACGTTCACGGCGATCGGCGAAGTAGAGAACGGAAAGCACGCTTCACCGCCCGGAGCGGCGGCTTAAGCGGATCCGGGACACTCCGCCGAATCCGTAGCGGAATGAGTAGGCCAGCGGCCTGAGCGTAAGCTGTCTTGTAGCCGTCGAGATCCCGTTCCTTGTCGTAGAGCGCCCGCTTATGGTTGTCGAGCTCATGCCGATAATTTTCGATCGCTTCTTTATGGTTCTTTAGGTCCTGCTTATAGTTTTCGAGCTCCTGCTTGTACCCTTCGATTTCCTGTCTTGCCGATTGCAAATCAAGCAGATTCCGCTGGATGGTGAGGGATTGCTGCCGCGCAATTGACTCCGACATCTGCAATCGCGTCTGCATGGATGATGCCTGATCGCGCGCACTCGCCAGTACTTTGTGGGCAGAGTCAAGATCATTGCGCAAATGCTGAACTTGCTGTTCCGCAGCGTCATTGGCGCGCTTGTACTCGGCCGCTTCGGCACGGGCGGCTGCCTCAACCCTAGAGGCGTCGTTCAGGGCTTTTTGAATGGCCGGACCGTCTTCCTTGACTTTGGCTTCGAGGGCACGCAAACGCTCCAGCTCTGGTTGTATCGCATCAATATTCGCCTGCACGTGAGCCTTCTGTTGCCGAATCGATTCCACATCGGCCGCTTTTTGATGCTCCAGCTCAAGGCAGCGAGCAAGGTTGAGAAACGCCTCGCCGCGAGCGGCAAACAATTGACGGACCGCGAAAGCGGCTTGCGTGTCGCGGCCGAGTTCAAAAAGGCGAGTGAGCGCCGGGGACTGATCGGGGCCGAGCCCTAGAACTCCCAATCCCTCCGAGTGATGAAACTCAAAAGAAGGATAGCCTTCCGAGAGCTCCTGCCACAGCCTCCAGACGCCAAATTCGTCCTTGCGAACGTTAATGTCGTGGAAGACGATAACAGCAGAGGGGGAAGTTGCGGTCCTCCAGATCTCGAAATCGTGCCTTACGGCGTCATAGGTGTGGAGGCCGTCAATGTGCAGGAGGTCGATGCTGCCATCAGCAAAGTATTGTCGCGCCTCGTCGAAGGTGGAGCGAACCAGTCGGGAGAAGCGCCCGAAATAATTCTGATTGAAGACATCAAGCTCCTGAAAGACGCTTTCGTCGTAGAAACCAGCATGTTCATCGCCCTTCCACGTATCCACCGCGAAGGCGCGCGACGGCAACTCAAGACGCGAAATTGCCTGGCAGAAAGCTGAGTAAGAGTTACCGCTGTGTGTGCCCAGTTCAACCAGGATGCGAGGCTTCACGACCTTCGCGAGCCAGAAAGCAGTGGCCAAATGACCCGTCCATGCTCCAGGCAGGGCCAGACGCAAAGGCTCCCAAAAATACTCGTCACCAATCTCAAGCGTCTCGATGATTTTCTGCAATTCGGGAGAGCATTCGGCGAGTTTCATGAACTTGGAATAACCGCTTCTGTCGCGCGGTCCCCGCAAGCATAGGACGATCATTTCGAGAATACTTAGCGTCGAATGCCTATCGTATCATGCAATGCTCAAACCGCACGGGCATAGCCGAGGAGCGCGAATTCTGCTGCGTTTCCGAGTCGTGTGGAAGGAAGCCCAACAGTGCTTACGCGGCCGACTCAGTAAGGTATTCGAGCAAGGCCAGCCTAGCTAACGCGAAGTCGTAAAGCGCTTGATCCTCGCGGATTGCGTGCAGCAAGATGCTCCCAACTTCGTCGTTGTGGTGAATCCAACTTAGGTCGTCGCGAAAATCGAAAGAAGTGTTCTCAAGTGGAATCTCCCTTGGGGGAAGATCAACGTCTACGCGCGACAGCAAAGCCCGTAAGGCCTTGACGCTGCGGTTCATCTGGTCACTCACGCCCACGAAAAAGAAGCGCTTAAGAAGTTGTTTGGCGACAGGGAGCCGGTGTTTCAGAAAATACGGATCCATGCGAAACGGTCCGATTTCGCCCGGCAAGGCGTATCGGGAGAAGAAGTTGACTGTATAGTTTTCTTTAAAATTCACTTCCCGGTGGCAGGTTAAGATCCACTGGGCGATGTCCCGAACCGACATCGAAGTAGGGTCGGGTGGTAAGGACTGGATCAGGGTCGAGTCGCTTTGGATGTTGAGAAAATTCTTCCTGACGTAGGTGATGTAGGAAATGAATTGGTCTATCGGATTGCGTAGAAAAGTCACGTACAGCATGTCACGACCGGCGAGCTTCTCGGGGAAGGTGCGGACGAAATGGGAACTGAATCCGCGCACGCTGTGGTCACTAAGAAGCGCGGCGAGATCAGCCTCGGGATAAACATAGAAAGTATCGGGCACGTATAGGGCCAGATGAGCCAGTCCGAATTGCTGTATCAGGAACATGCGGAAGGCGGTGCCGCCGCATTTGGGCACATGAATATGAGCAATGACTGGGTCCGAGAGGTGCCGCAGGTAGCGTTGTGAGAACTCCCGGTATGCTATCCGACTTTTGATCTGTCCAAGAATGGAACTCAGCATGTAATGCTAGTCGTGCGACGCATGTTGTGTAGTGTTACGCGTGCCACAATCCTAGGGAAGCACGATGTGCTGCAGAGTGCGGACGGAGGCAAGGCGCTGGAGTCGCATCCTGTCGCGACAAGTTTTGAAGGACACAATCCAGGCGTGCAGGCCGATCGCCGTAAAGGTTATCACAAACGGCGAAGCAGGCGATAGATAAACGACGATGCTGACGTTCATACCCGCTGTGGCTTTGACATAAGCCATGAGCACAATGTAGGTAGCTACTGAGGTGGCGCTGGCTAATCCCAAAGCTAGCAGGGGAGCGGCCAACGGGAATCGGCGGCGGAAGAAAATAGCCAGGAGGAGGCCTAGCGCAGCCACGCCCCCCATCTTCGGGAAAAGGTAAGCGTAGATGGGCGCAATGCGATTAGCGATTTCTACCTGTAAACTGCGGCGACGGTCGCGAAGCGCAAAGGCATCTATGCCCGACGCGGTGTCGACATAGCCCATGAGCGTGGCGGTTTGGCCGGAGGGGGGAATAGGGCCGGGGCGCACCAAGCTGTTCAACGGGAACTTCGCCAGTCCAGTACCGGGAACATCCAACACGAGATCGCAATTCGGAATCGGGCAGTTTGTCCTCAACTCAAAACGAAATGACTTTAGCGCAGAATAGACACGTTCGACGTCAGGCGCAGGAGTCCGTGTAACTGTGGTGTCAGACGGTTCTGCCGTGCGACTTTCCACCCGAAGACCTGGCGTGCCGGCCGCAGCTGCAACCCAACCTCGAATGACGATAGGCGCCTTTTCGGGGAGATAAATGTCATCAATTGTGTCGGCGAATATGGCGATAGCATCGTCAGAACCGACGCTGGGCATTGGGATGACGGGTCCCTCGACCATTTTAAAGACTAAGCGCGTGATGGCTCTTGCGGGGCCCCACGCCAACCTCAAATACTCGGGACGAAACGGTGGCTGCATGCTCGCTCTTGCAGGGAGGCAGGTGATCTTCTTGGCTTCGCACGCAGCATCAATCTGATCTGCCATGGCGCCGTAAAAGCGCATGGCATCCGCTCCTGACTTGTAATGGCCGGCATTAGCAACGGCGTCGCGCAGCTCCCACATGGCAACGCCAGTTTCAACCTCATCACACGGCTTGAAGACGGAGTAAGAGCACGTTATTTGAAGCCACATGTCTCTCGTGGAACCCTCCAGCGACGGGGCGAGCTCGTGAGTTGCTGGGCTAACGTCGTACGCGCGCTGCCGCACATCTTTCGGAAACGGGACCAGGTAACGGGAATGGTCGGGTTGAATACGCGAAAGTGCGCCGTAGGCACGTAGGAAGTTTCTGGCGCGGAACTCGTTGGTTTCAAAAATCCCGTAATAGCGGTAGTTCAGCGCAGCAACGGTCCAGTCGGCGGCCGTGAATACAATGAGCGCTATCGCCAGAGGCGTGCCAATGGCTTTCAATTGTGCCGAACGGCTGGGGAGGTAGTGGTTCTCCGGTGCCAACGACCAGCTAGGGCGAAAAATTCCGAGCAGTGCAACGGCGAGGATAACCGCCAGTGCAGGAACAAGCCAGGCTCCTTCTTCGCGTGTCAGCCAATACGCAGTTCCAGACAGGCCAAGGCCCCCACCGAGCACGACATGTCTGCGCCAACCGTGGGGAGAGGCCGGCGGAGGGAAACCGATCATGACAACAAGGGTCACGACGAGCAGCGCTACGCTTAGATAAATGCCTTGCCGGAGGACCCGCGCCAGGCCGTAGTTCCATAGGACCGGGTTGAATGCAAGAAGCGCAAACATAACCAAGCTCAGGGCATTGCCAACAAAACGCCGGGCGACCCCTGCTGTCAAACCGCAGACAAACAGATACAGGATGTGCTCGACAATCTTGAGCGGTATCGAGGTCCAGAACGCTGCAGCAATGAACATCGGGTAGAAGATGCCCTTCGCCAACGTGAGATTGTCATATGGCCCAAGCCATTGGCCTGCGGCCAGATAATGCCCTAAACGCACGAAAAGCTGGTCATCGTGTTTGTAAACGGGCATTGCGGTAAGTGGAAAACCCGAACGAAGCCAGAGACTGAAAGCAGCAATTAAGAGTAAAAGGATCCAGTATCGTTTGGAGCTCATGGACTTAATCAGCATTGTGCCGCGTTGAGCAGAGCGCGCAACTCATCTGCTTGGAAAATTTCCGTCGAGAGCCGCGAGAGGAACCGGCTCGGATGAAGAAAGTACGAAGCAAGTTCACCGACGTGTGCAGCATCCCGCTCTGAGACGTCCCGTGACAAAAGCGGTTCAAAAACTAAGCATATCATTCGGCGGTCAGAAGCTACGGTGTTGACGACCGGCCTCCAGTCGGCCCTCGGCGTTCTACAAGAGGATAGCGGCTTCAGAATGTGCTAACCGCGCACCATGCTCTGTCGAGTTCGAGCCTGCTCCACTCGGGTTAACATCTGTCGTCGAGCTCTGTTGGGTTTCGCTGGGCTTTTTCTTCGCCGCCAACATCACAACTGTGCGTTTCACTCCCCGCGAACTACGCGATGCCTTCCAGGAATTGTCGTAGCATTAAAGAGGATGGCGCTCTACGGCAAGAACATTCTGAGAGACCGATCATGAACGCATTGAACCGTGCTGAACGGGTGTCGGACTTTTGGGGCGATGAGAAAGCAGAAGTTCGAAAGCACAACTGGCTCGAGCATCCCGTAGCCAGGGCCTTTATCAACTTTCGCGTCTCAGGAGACCCTGAAGTTGGCGTGGCGGAGCATTGGCGCCGGACCTACCTTCCCACACCGGTGCCGCTAGCTCTGTCAGTGGGATGTGGTTTCGGCAGTTTCGAGCGGGATACATTGCGCATGGGTCTGGCACAGAGATTTGACGCGATCGATATCTCAAGCAAAGCCATTGAACAAGCGAAAGCTTACGCTGCGGAAGTCGGACTCGAAGACAGAATCTCCTACTCTGCGGTCGATTTGGAGCGGGAAACGCTCCCTGAGAATCGCTACGATGCGATCTTTGGGGTCTCATCCATCCACCATGTCAAGGACCTTGAAGGGTTATTCCGGCAATGCCGCCAAGCACTAAAGCCCGGTGGGTTGTTTTTTCTTGAAGAATACGTCGGCCCCTCACATTTCCAAATCGAGCCCAATACTGTGCGGTTGATCAATCAGGTCTTAGGCTTGCTTCCCGAGCGGTACAAGAGGAGCGTGTACTTGGAAGGACGCCCGCGGGACACTTACGAAAATCCACCCCTATCATGGTTCGACGAGAACGATCCATCCGAAGCGGTAAGGTCTGCGGAGATTGTCCCGGTCCTAAAGCGAGATTTTGAGATTGTCGAGTACCGACCGTATGGCGGTGCATTGTTGCACATGCTCTTGTCGGGTACAGCGGGTAATTTCGACCCAACGATCGACGCCGATGTTGCCTTGCTTCGGATACTGGCGCTCACCGAAGTCTGGCTAGAAAATGCTGGAACGCTGAGGTCAGATTTTGCGGCCATTGTCGCGAAGCCAAGGTGACAAGCGATTGTGCAGAAAGTCCACAAACAGACGCGAAAACTTGTCAGTTCTGTCGCGGCGCCCTCACACCAATCGTTTCATCATGCTAATCTGGATATTTGAGTAGGCAGATGTCGAACGTGATTGAGTCCCCAGCAAATTTCGCCTCACTGTTTCTTGCGGAGGTCGAACAGGTTGCGCGCCAACTCGATGTACCCTCAATCGAGCGTATGGCTTCGCGGCTGGCCAGCGTTCGGGAACGCTCAGGTCGTGTCTTTATCCTGGGGGTCGGCGGGAGCGCGGGTAATGCCTCGCATGCGGTCAACGATTTTCGAAAGCTCGCGGGCATTGAAGCATACGCGCCTACCGACAATGTTTCGGAATTGACAGCCAGAACCAACGACGAAGGTTGGCCGACGGTGTTTGAGGCGTGGCTGCGGGTCAGCAAACTCCAGTGGCGCGACGCAATTCTGGTGTTCTCGGTGGGCGGGGGCAGCGTGGAGCGCAATGTCAGTCCGAACCTCGTGACGGCGCTCGACTATGCAAAGTCGGTTGGCGCAAGCGTGCTGGGCATCGTCGGGCGAGACGGTGGTTACACGGCGAAAGTAGCGGACGTTTGTGTGATTATCCCGACTGTGCATCGTGACCGGATCACACCACATTCTGAAGCATTTCAGGCGATCGTCTGGCACCTGCTGGTGTCACATCCAGTGCTTCAGCAGAAGGCAACAAAGTGGGAATCGATCGCACCCAAGAATTGAAGAGGGCAGTATTTCTGGACCGCGACGGAGTCTTGAACGAAGCGGAAATTCGAGATGGGAAGCCCTATCCGCCGGCGGACGCGGTGTCGATGCGGATTCCCACTGGGGCGGCCGAAGCTCTCGCGCGCCTTAAGATGCATGGGTATTTGTTAATCGCGGTGACCAATCAGCCCGACGTTTCTCGCGGCAAATTGACGCGTGAAACAGTTGAGGCAATGAATTCGCGCTTACGGGCCGAGCTTCCTTTAGATGACGTGTTTACCTGCCACCATGACGATGCAGATCATTGTGACTGCCGCAAGCCAAATCCGGGCTTGCTGGTGCAGGCCGCGCGGCAATATGGAATTGATCTGCGGAAAAGTTTCATGATTGGTGACCGATGGCGCGACATCGATGCGGGCGCCAATGCCGGTTGCAAAACCATCCTGATCGACCTCGGGTACAGGGAACGCGAGCCATCCTCGCCACCAGATTTCCGGGTGAGGTCGCTTCCTGAGGCATCCGAGTGGATCTTGACCAATAGTGCGGAGAGTGTGTGAGAAGTATCGCGGAGCTGAAAATCAAATTGTTTTCCGACGGCGCCGACGAGGCGCAAATCGTGCAGGCGGTTGCCAACCCGCTGATTCGCGGTTTTACCACCAACCCTACGTTAATGCGGGCCGCCGGCGTGAAGGACTACGAGTCATTCGCGCACGAGATTCTGGCGGTCGTCACGGACAACCCGATCTCATTTGAAGTTTTTGCCGACGACTTTGCAGAGATGGAACGCCAGGCGCACAAGCTCGCGCGCTGGGCTGACAACGTGTACGTGAAGATCCCGATCACCAATACCAAACGGGAACCGTCGAAGGAACTGATTCGGCGGCTGGCGCACTCGGGTGTGAAGGTAAACGTGACGGCCATCTTGACGCTGGAGCAGGTGTGCGACGCGGCAGCAGCGCTGGCCGGCGGGTCTCCGTAGGTGGTGTCGGTGTTTGCGGGGAGGATTGCCGATACCGGCTCGATCCGGTCACGATCATGACAGAAGCCGTGAAGGTGGTTTCATCACACAAAGGCATGGAATTGCTATGGGCCAGCCCGCGCGAGTTGCTCAATATTTTTCAGGCGAATGACCTGGGATGCCACATCATTACCGCCACCAACAGCGTGTTGAGCAAGCTCAAGGTCGTCGGCAAGGACCTCGGACAGTACTCGCTGGAAACCGTGCAGATGTTCTACAACGACGCGGCCCATTCGGGATACAAGCTCTAGGGTTCCGGCACGAAGAGTCCAAATGAGAATTCTTTCATGCTGAAGAGATTCACAGCCGTATGGGTTACGCCACTACTCCTTTTCCTGGGCACGTCGGGCATGTATATCTGCCTCTCGTCGGGGTCGATTTCAGGCCAGGGATACACTGCCGAGGAAATGGACTCGGGCTTGCGGATGTTGGCCGTGACAACCGCCTGGATGAAGGGGCATCCCGTGCCTCCGATGGTGTGGTCGCGCCACGGCCCGCTGCCGGTGTTGTTCGATTTGCCGTTCCTCAAGCTGGGCAAGCAGATTGTGTCACCGGACTTCATGCTTTCCTTCCAGCCAGGATTATTGACGGCGGGCCTGATAACGATTCTCTTTCTTTGGTTGCGCAAGCTTTGCTCGCCTGTAATGAGTCTGTTCCTGACGTTGACGGCCGCGTTCGGAACCATGCTGTGGCCGTATGCCTACATCAGTTTGGAAACCAAGCAGTCCTTTTTTGTTCTTCTGGCCGGCTACCTGGCACTCGCCGACGGAAAAACAGATCGCTGGCCACGTCTGCTGCTGTTCGCGGCGTCTTGCGGTCTTGCCCTGTCCTTGAAGATGACGGGCATCATTTTATGGCCTGTTATCGCGTACCTCATCTACGCGCAGTTTGGCGATAGTTGGCGCGAGCGACGCAGCCATTTACTGGCCGTAATACTTGTTATTGGTACCATCTGGCTCTTTTCACACTGGGGCACCAATCAGTACTGGCGAACCCGCAATGCGGCCGGTCACCTTGGAGCCTGGGTGATCGACACCTGGTTGCAGTACTTCGTAAATGTGATCGGAATTTTCGGTTCACCTACTAAGGGGCTGTTCGTCTATTGTCCGATGCTCTTGGCTGGCCTGGCTGCTGTGCCACGCGCCTTTCGCTCCAATCGGCACTTAACCATTTTCGCTGTACTACTGACGGCCTGCACCATCGCCTTCACGTCGATCTTGATTAACCCCGGTGCCGATGGCTGGGGGCCACGGTACCTGCACGCCACAGTCGCTCCCCTCATCCTTTGTATCGGTGCGGCATGGCCCACGTTTAGTTGGCGAAGAAATGCGCCATTGGTTGCCCTATCGGTTATCGGAATTGCGATCTCTTTCCTTGGGGCTTTCTATTACTACGGCACGCGAGATTTCGCGATGAAAGCAACCAACCAGAACACTGTAGAGTGGGAGGATGGAGATCTTGTTTGGAACCCCATTACGTTCCACGCTCGGCTGTTCCGGGTCTGGCTGCACGAGCCCGGCGCGGGGCCCGTGCTATGGACGCCCAACCACAATTGGCAGTGGAGCCCTCCGCCCGGCTCGAAGCCGTGGGTTACCATCGATTTGCGCGACTATTGCCAGCCGCAATCGTTCATGGTGCGTTTGTGGCATGTTTCGAAAAATGGCGTCGTACTGCGGATCTTCGCGATCTACTTTTCCTCGCTCATTCTTGGCGTTCTGATGGTGGGGTGGGTGATTCTCAGAAGCGTGAAGGAACAGAGGGCCGAGCCTGTCCGGGAATTTGAAATCGATCTGAAAGAAGCTCGCGCCGTTTGAGCTAGCGAATCTTCGGGAAGAGGCCGTCAACCATCGCAAGATGATTTCTGTCGGTCAACAACCAATTAGACGATCGCCGACACCAGGTCGTTCTAAGCATTTTGGTAAACTGGTGAGAAGCATCGCTCCGAGTCTACCCACACAATGAGACAGTGTACGATCTGCAACAGCGCGCGACCGGGCCTTCTGTGTCGTAAGGACGGCGCAGGGTATCACATTTGCCCAGACTGCCGCGTGATCTTTCAGCATCCAGCCCCGCCTCCCGAAGCGATGGTTTCCTACGCCGACGGTGAGTATGAGGCGGGCGTGTATCGCGAGTATGTTGAGGCCCGCGAGATGAAGCTCGACCATTTCCGGCAACGACTGGAGCGGTTGCTGCCGCGGGTGCGCCGTGGCCGGCTGCTCGATATCGGCTGCTCGTGTGGCTACTTTATGGAAGTTGCAGCCAAGAGCGGCTTCGAAGTCGAGGGGCTGGAGTTCTCGCGTGCCGCAATCGCAGCCGCGGACCCGTCGATTCGACCGCACATTGTGTGTTCCAGTGTGGACGAGTTCGAGAGCAGCCAGACCTATGATCTGGTCACTGCGTTCGACCTGATCGAACATGTGCCCCAGCCCAAGGACTTCTTGAGGAAAGTCCGCAACCTCCTGACGCCTGGGGGCTGGTTGGCAATGTCAACGCCCGATGCCGGGCACTTTCTGCGGTTCATGATGGGATCAAGTTGGCCGATGCTCCAACCGATGCAGCACCTGACGATTTTCTCGCGGCAGTCGATGCGCCTGGTACTCGAAGAGGCCGGATTCAACGAGATCAGTTTTGAGACGGCTACCAAGACGGTCAGTTACGACTACCTGACCGATCAAGTCCGGCCACTGACTCCTGCATTGCACAAGGGACTGAGGCTGGTGGGCCGCTGTATGCCAGCGAGCGCGCGAACGAAGTACCGGCACGTCAACATAGGGGAATTCATGGTGATGGCCAGGGTAGCTGCTGCCGCACAGGGTGCTCATGCATGACAACCGCAACTGCTAAGCCGATCAAAGTGAAAGGCGCCATCGGCCGCATGCAGCGGGAATGCCCCCTGTGCGGCTGCGCGGAGCTGGACTACGAGTTCATCGTTGAGAACTGCCCCCTGTGTTGCTGTCGGGACTGCTCGCTGACGTTCCTGAATCCTCAGCCGGAGGTATCGGTGGCTGAAGACCAAAAACCGCCCGAATCCGGCGATGGTGTTTACGAAATTCATGCGGCAAATGCCGCCGAACAGTTGGACCAGTTCATTTCTTATGGCGGGTCCGCGACCGGAAGGCTGCTGCTTGTAGGTGCTGGGGAGTCGTTTCGAGACGAGGCTGCACGTCGCGGTTTTGAGGTAGTCTCTATGTCCCCCGCGGAACTGGAGGAGCATGCGCTGGAAGAGGGCGAAGGTTCGTTTGCGGGCTGCATCCTGTATTGTGCTCTGGAACGGACGAGTGATCCGCTCGCCAGCCTGGCCGTTGTTCGAACGCTGCTGTCGCCCGGCGGATGCCTGCTGGTGATTGTGCCTACGCTCGACAGCCGTACCGCGCGGCTGTTTCGCTCCTCTTGGTGGGAGTTCAAGCGGCACAATCGATACTACTTCACTGCGGATACGATGCAGAGCCTGCTGATTAGGGCCGGCTTTGGTGATCCGATCATTACGCGCGATGAATCCGTCGTATCTCTGCAATATATGCGGCGGAAGCTGGCGGCCCAGCCCCCGGCATGGCGGTACCGGTTGCTGCGGATGATGATTGCCACTAGCCCGGGCTTCCTACGGAACCGTGAGTTTCGGTTTCTGAACAGCCGGCTGATTTTCATGGTCCGGCCGAAGGCAGCGTCCCCGGTGCCGCGGCTTTCCGTAATTCTGCCGCTATACAACGAGCGAGTGACATTTCAGACATTGATGGAATCGCTGCTCGAAAAGCAGATTCCCAACGTCGATATCGAAATCATCCTGATCGAGAGCAATTCGAGTGATGGAAGCCGCGACCTGGCGCTGGCGTATCGCGATCATCCGCGCGTGCGTCTCATTCTCGAAGACCGGCCTAAGGGCAAAGGACACGCCGTAAGGAACGGGCTGCAGTACGCGACTGGCGACGTCGTGCTGTTTCAGGATGCCGATCTGGAATACGACCTCTCCGATTATGATGGCCTGATTGAGCCGATCCTCGAGTACCGCCAGAACTTCGTACTCGGGTCGCGGCACTCGCCGAGCACGCGGCTGTGGAAGATCCGCAAATTCAATGATCAACCAGGCCTGGCTGCGTTGGCCAACGCGGCGCACCTGTTTTTTCTTACGCTCTTCAACGTCCTCTATCGACAGCGGATGCGCGACCCGTTCACTATGTTCAAAGTGTTTCGACGGGAGTGTCTCTACGGCCTGCGGTTCGAAAGCAACCGGTTCGACTTCGATTGGGAGATCGTGATCAAGCTGCTGCGCAAGGGGTATCGCCCAGTGGAGGTGCCGGTAAACTATCGCGCCCGTTCGTTCTCGGAAGGAAAGAAGATCGCTATTTTCAGCGATCCAATCACGTGGCTCCGAGCGGCGTTCAAGTTTAGGAACTCGCCGCTCTATCAGTTCGACACGCGTGAGAAGACAGCTCGACGATAATGGCTTTCTGTCAACCGGACGCGCGCCGCAAATACGCGGCGGTGTCCTCGATGCCCTTGAGCGATCCTATTTCGTAAAAGCGCTCCGGAACTTCAAAAGCGGCTAATTCGCCGGCGTTCAGGAGGTCCTGATAGGCCGTTGCCAGGTCGCAGGGAATCCCTTCCGGCAAGCTGGTGAAAACGTCCGAGCGGAATGCACCTAGGCCGTAGTCTATGTGGTGCAACGCCGCAGTGCGGTTCTTTTTGTCATAGCGCAGGATTTGTCCGTCGCGGAACTCTACATTGCTGGTGTCAAACTGGCCCTCGTTGCGAAAGACCGTCATCAGGCCGCGCTTGCCGCTACGCAAAAAAGCATCACACACCACTGAATAATCGCAGGGCAGATAAGAATCGCCGTACAAAACAAAGAAATTCTCGCCCAACAGCGGGACCGCTCGGCGAATCGCGCCGGCGGTCCCGAGCAACACAGGGCCGTCGAATACGACATCAACATGCAGCCCGAACCGCGCACCATCGCTGACGAAATCGCGGATCATTTCGCCGCGATAGCCGACACACAGCACGACGCGCTCGATGCCGCGTGATGACAACAGCCGCAGCTGATGAGCTATAAACGGTTCGCCGTTTAGTTCAATCAAGGCTTTCGGTATCGTCTCGGTCAGGGGTCGCAGGCGCGCGGCCAAGCCCCCGGAAAGAATGCCTACCGGCAGTGTGCAGCCACTCACGACTGCGCCACCACGGCAGTGCCCTGGAAGTCGAAGCGGAAACGAACTTCACGCAAACCCTCAGATCGCATGGCACGCCGCAGCCGGGTTTTGTCCTCGGTATAGAACATCAGAAACCCGCCGCCGCCGGCGCCGATCAATTTGCCACCCAACGCACCGTTAGCCCTGGCCCGTTCGTAGTGTTCATCGATTGAGCTGCTGGTCATTGCTCTCGACCGCTTCTTCTTGTGCTCCCAGTGGACATGCATGAGCTCGGCAAACTTTCGCAAGTCTCCGGCTTCCAGAGCGCTCCGGCTCTGGTAACCCAGTTCCTTCACGAAGTGAAGATTGTCGATCATGTCCTGGTCCATGGACCGCGTGCGGCGGTCCTGGTCGGCAAGGATCTCCGAGGCCGATCGTGTGATCCCCGTAAAGAACAACAGCAGGTTGTCTTCGAGGTTGGCAAGCGCTTCGCTGCTCAATCGCAGGGGACTCACTTGCACACGGTCGTCTGACCTAAACTCGAAGCAGGTAATGCCGCCAAATGCGGCGATGTACTGGTCCTGTTTTCCCACCGGTTCTTTTGCAAGATCAATTTCGATGTGGCAGGCCTGTTCGGCAAGCTCTTGCTTCGGCACGATCGACTTGTTGTGGGTATGAAGCGCTTCCAACAGGGCGGTAGTGAAAGAACCGGATGAACCGAGGCCCGTGCCTGCGGGGATGTCTGACATACTGGCGATTTCCAGGCCCGCGGGCGGAACGCCGGTCAGGATGAGGGCCTCGCGAATGAGCGGATGACGTATTTCCTCGACACGTTGCACACGCTCCGTCTGCGAGTACTTGATGATGCCCTCGTCAAAGAAATTGTGATGCAAGGTGATGTACACGTACTTGTCTATCGCCGCGGACATCACGAACCCACCGTGCTGCCGGTAGTAGGACGGCAGATCGGTGCCACCGCCTCCCAGCGAAATGCGTGACGGACTTCTGGTGATGATCATGGTTGCCTTCCCTTGGAGAAAGCGACCCTCACGCAGCCGCTTCCGCGATTGCGGGGTTCTTTTCGAGAAATTCCACTGTGCGGATGACCGCCTGTTGAATGGAGAGCTTTGGCTGCCAGCCGAGCGAGCGAATGGCGGCACAGTCCAAAAAGATGAACGGATTGTCACCGATCCAGCCGCGATCGCCGCCGCTATAACGCAGCTCGGGCTTGAGTCCGAGATGGCCGCAGATCCACCCGATCGAATCGTTGACCTCGCAGTACTCGTCCGTGCCGAGGTTGAAGATGTTGACCTTCTCGGCAGCGGAGTTGACAGCGAGCATCATGGCGTCGAGGCAGTCTTGAACATACAGATAAGACTTACGTTGGGTGCCGTTGCCGAGCACCTGCAAGTACTCCGGATGGGCCCGCAACTGTTTGTAAAAATCAACGACGTGGCCGTGGGTGTAACGTTCGCCGAGGATGGAGACGAAGCGGAAGATATAGGCTCGCATGCCAAAACCCTCGCAATAGGCTTCGATGAAGCCTTCGGCCGATATCTTCGATGCGCCGTAAAGCGAGGTTTGGACCGGGATCGGAGCGTTCTCCGGTGTCGGGAACAAGGTCGCCTCGCCGTAGATCGATCCGGTCGAGGCGAATGCAATGTCGCGAAGGCCATCGGCGCGCATCGCCTCGAGCACGTTCATCGTCGCGATTGTGTTTTGCTCGAGGTCTTTCCGCGGATGGTCAGTGCCGAACCGGACATCGGCATTGGCCGCGAGATGGAACACGAATTCGCAGCCGGCCATGGCGCTGGCCAGTTTGTTGGCATCGAGCAAATCGCCGGTAGTCAAGGTGAACTGGTCGGAACGCGACGCGGATTCAAGAAAGGCTACCCGGCCGGTGGAGAAATTGTCGTAGCCTACAACCTGGTGGTTGGCGGCGAGCAAACGGTCGGTGAGATTGCTGCCGATAAACCCCGCGCAGCCCGTGACAAAAAAGCGCAATAACCCCTCCGAATTCGCCCAGACGCGACAGGCACGAGAATAAAGCGATCGCTCGTTACTGAAATCTTCACTGTAGCACAGGCAGTACCACAGGCCTGAGCGATACATGCCGCTGCGAAAGGAAGCCGAGACACCTTGCGAATTTCATGAGCGATTCAGCCGAGATCTCGGACCGCGTGGTGACTGCAATCTCGTCCGCAAGTACAATTCGGATTAAACTTATCTACGCTCTCTGATTATGAAGAGCGCCGTATTTGGGGTCGGCGAGGCCCCGTACGCCTGCGTCGGGCCAAAGCTCAGATCTGGACACGCGAAGCAAATCGCTCTAGGAGCCATTGTTGAGGAATGTGCTGACGAAGGGTCCCCTGGCCTTAGTTTTGTTGGTGGTTCTTCTCGGCCACGCTCTTATTGCGCAAACCGAAACACCCCCGGACAGTTCGTTCCCTTCGCCGAGTGCACCCGAGGCAGCGGATTTCAAGCTACCACATCCCAACGAGAGCAACTTTCTAAAAAACCTGGCGCTTGACCAATTTGACATCTGGACGAGTCCCTCGAAGTTGCAGCCCGCCGATGCCAAGTGGCTGGTGCCGATGGGAGGCATTGCAACGGGTTTGTTTGTTACCGACCCGGAGAGCTCGTTCGGCATGGCCAGCTATCATGCCAGCGCTTACAACACAGCGTCGAATGCAGGATTGGCAGCGGCGGCCGGTCTGACAGGAACAGCGTATTTCTGGGGCCGGATCACGAAGAACGAGCGTATGCGCGAAACCGGAGTGCTCGCGACCGAAGCTATGATAGACGCGCTCGGCCCGCAGTTGGCGTTGCAGTACAGCATGGGTCGGCTGACGCCGCAGCAATCGCAGTATCAGAACATCTTTTTTCAGGGCGGGACCTCGTTTCCCTCCAACCACGCTGCCCTGACTTGGGCATTCGCTTCGGTGGTCGCCCGCGAGTATCCCAATCCCTTTGCGCAGATTGGCGCCTACGGGCTGGCGACCGGCGTCAGCCTGGCTAGGGTTGCGGCGAGCAAGCATTTTCTTTCCGACGTTTTTGTCGGCGGTCTTATCGGCTATGAAGTCGGGCGCCATATTTATAACGTCCGACACAATCCCAATCTCGACGCCATCATGGAGCCGCTGGCGCCTGATCCCGAACGGCTGGGAAGTACCTACGTACCGCTGGATAGCTGGATTTACTCGGCCATGGATCGCCTGATCTCACGTGGCTACATCACAACCGCCTACATGGGAATGCGACCGTGGACGCGCATGAACTGCTCCCGCATGATCGCCAACGTGGACGAGGAGATTGAGGAATCGCTAGTTCTCCCCCCCGACCTTTCGGAAACGATGAAGTACCTGCGTGCTGAGTTCGCCAACGAACTATCGGCCATAGAAGGCAAACCGATCGAGTCGATCGAGTTGTCGTCGGTTTACACGCGCGCGGTGGGAATCGCCGGACAACCCTTGAATGACAACAACCTCGGCCAGACGATCGTAAATAACGATGGCCGTCCGTATCAGGAGGGCTTCAATAACTACACGGGGTTCACAGCGCGTGCCGAGGATGGCCCATTCGCGTTCTTCGTCAATGGTGAATACCAGTATGCACCTTCGGCGCCAGCTTACCCGCTTGAGACGAGAGAGGTGATCGCCGCCGTCAATCACGATCCAGTGCAGCCCGGCACTCCTTTCCCGACCACTAACCAATTTCGGCTGTTGGATACATACGTCACTGTACGTCTGTTGGGACAGGACGTCTCGGTTGGCAAGCAGACCCTCGATTGGGGTCCGAGCAGAAGCGGCTCGATGGCGATCAGCAATAACGCCGAGCCCTTTTGGATGCTGCGTATCAATCGCACTGAGCCGTACTGGGTGCCGGGTGTCTCGCATCTGCTCGGGCCATTTCGCTTTGACAATTTCTTCGGTAAATTGTCAGCGCACACGCTATTTCCCGCTGGTCCGTACATGTACGGGAACAAGGTGAGTTTTAAGCCCTTTGCGGAAATTCCTGTCGGAACGCGCAACAAGGTGTATCCGTTCAAGGGAATCGAGATCGGCTTCAGCCGCACGGCCATCTTCGCCGGCGAGAATCATGTTCCGCTAACGTTCGGCTCCTTCTGGAACAGCTTCACCAGCTTTGGACCGGTTTCGGCCGAGGTCAAGTTCTCACGTAACGATCCTGGAGCGCGTTTCGCCACGTTTGACTTCTCATGGCAGTTGGGCGGGTGGCTGACGCTCTACACCGACATGCTGACTCATGAGGAGGTTACCCCACTGTCAGCGCCGCGCCGCGCCGCGCTCAATCCGGGCTTCTACCTCACACACCTCCCAAAGCTCCCGAAGCTTGATTTGCGGGTGGAGGGCCTAACTACAAACCGCTTCGTGTCGCCCTCCTTTGGGGGCTATTTCTTTTATTACGAGGTTGTTTACCGCAACCTTTATTTGAACAACAGCAACCTGATAGGGAGCTGGATTGGTCGCGAAGCCACCGGCTACGCGGCGTGGACGACCTACACAATCAGCCCGGTCAGCAACATCCAGTTGGGATACCGCGCCATGAAGATAGCGACCGACTATATTCCGGGCGGCACCACACAGCAGATGGGAAATCTTGCGGCGACGCTTCGCGTCCGCAAGGAGTTGGAATTCAAGGGCTTCCTGCAATATGAGTCGTGGCTCGTGCCCGTGCTCAATGCGAACCGCCAAAGCGACTTCACTGCATCCGTACAGTTGACGTGGTTCCCGAACCTCGGCCTCAAGCGATAGGCTGGGCTCAAATTCTGCTTTCGGAGAGTTAAAAGGAGCGGGCGCAGTTCCAAAGCAGAGGCGCACCGATCAGTTTCTGTCAGGCCTATTGCCTATTCCATTACAACTCAACGGGATGCTCCACCGCAGGTAATAATGGGTTTGTTCGATAAGGTTGATCTTGCGGGTCACACGAAAGTGTCGGAGCGTTTGTACAGGGCATTGTTATGCGTGTAAACTGCCCGCTGGAGAAGGCTGGAGCAAACCGCACGGCCCGACCTAAGTGCTTGCAACTGCTTCGCGCAAAGCAAGTTCTCGGGGTTGTCCGCTGGTGTTTGAATGGTAAACCGATTCTTGAGAGTTCTGATCCTAGCAGTCATTGCTTTCTATGGAGCGGCGCCGGGCCGAGTCCGGGCACAAAGAAGCGAACAGGACCAGGCAAGACAGCGCCAACAACAGCAACAACAGCAGCAGCAGCAATCGAATCAGTATCCAGACGATATCCCCGACAACCAGGCCGAGGATCAGCAGGCTGCGCCCCAAGGCGGGGAGGGACAGCCGAACGGCTCCACGGGTGAAAGGCAGACTGGCGCAACAGGAAGAACGCAACCTGGCGCGACTACCGAGAGGCCACCCGCGGTTCAGCCCGGGGAACAAAGCGGGCGCCCGCAACGGAGGGCAGTCCCGGAATCCTTGCCGCCGACTGCACCGCTGCCAACCCTCACTCCGATTCCGCGACAGGCTGACAATCCCTATCCCGATAACCCCGCCCTCCGCGATCTCTACCGGCAATACTCGATCCGCGGCAGCAAAACGATCGAACGCTTTGGCGCAAGTATCTTTCAGAATGGCTCAGGCAACACCGATAATCTGCCCATGGATATTCCCGTCGGCCCCGACTATGTTCTCGGTCCGGGCGACAGCGTGGTGATTGACGTTTCGGGCGGCGCTCCACAACGATTGCGGGCGATCGTGGATCCCGAGGGTCGAATCAACTTGCCGGGAGGGGGCACGTTGCTGGTGACCGGAATGACGATCGAGTCTGCCGAACGTGCTGCTCAGGAAATTCTGGTCAGGCGTTTCAACGATGCCAAGGTCGATCTTTCGCTCACTCGAATCAGGACCGTTCGGATCTATATCGTAGGGGACGTCTTGCGACCCGGTGCTTACGACATCAGTGCACTTTCAACGGTGTTGAACGGACTCTATGCGGCCGGCGGCCCCACAGATCGAGGGTCGCTCCGGGTGGTGCGCCATTATCGTGGCGACAAGCTGGTCTCCACTGATGATCTCTACGACCTGATGTTGCATGGCATGCGGACTGACGCGAAACGCCTGCAGTCGGGAGATTCAATACTGGTTCCGGTCGCGGGACCGCAGGTCGTCGTAGAGGGTGCGGTGCGCCGTCCGGCGATGTACGAATTGCGCAACGAGCAAACGCTGGATCAAGTGCTGGAATTAGCGGGCGGAATTCCGCCAGAAGCCTCGCTCTGGCAGATCTCTATCGACCGGGTTGAGGCCCACCAAAGGCATGTGACCCAAACCGTGCCGATTCCGCCGGATGCTGACGCAGCGGCGATGAAAACTGCTCTGACTGCGTTCGCCATTCATGATGGCGATCACATCTTTGTGGCACCAATCAATCCGTTCACCCAGCAGAGCGTTTACGTTGAGGGCCATGTCTTCCGGACAGGCAAGTACGCCTACCGGCCCAGGATGAAGGTAACGGACTTAATTCGCACCTACGCAGACCTGTTGCCGGAGCCTGGGAATCAGGCCGAAATCATTCGTCTGGAAGGCCTCGAACTGCGTCCGACCACGATAAGGTTCGACATTGTCAATGTCTTGGACGGCAGTGAACAGGCGCCAGAACTGCGTCCTTTCGATGTCGTCAGGATCTATGGGCGCTATACGGTTGATCCTCCTAAAGTCACTATTGCAGGCGAGGTGCTTCGACCGGGCACTTATCCGCTGACAGCCACTATGCGGGTGAGCGATCTCATTCGGTTGGCTGGCGGATTTCGCCGTAGCGCGTACCGCGACGACGCGCTGCTGGCGAGCTATCGTGTGGAGAACGGAGAGTCGGTACAGATTGAGCAGAAAACGGTAAATCTACTCCAGATCGCGGCCGGCGATACCAGCACCGATTACCTGCTGAAGCCTGGCGATCAGGTGAGCATCCGCCAGATGACAGGGTGGAAGAACATTGGAGCGTCGGTAACCATTACCGGAGAAATCCAGTTTCCCGGCTCCTACGGCATCGAGCCAGGAGAGCATCTCAGCTCTGTTATTCACAGGGCTGGGGGCTTCTTGCCAGTGTCGTATCCACAGGCCGCGGTCTTCGAACGCCAGCAAGTAAAGGAGATCAGCGAACAGACAAAGCTGACGATCATCACGAAGATCGAGACTACGCCGAATCCAGTGAAATGGTCGTCCGAGTCCTCCGGGGCGAATCCAGCCTTAGCCTTCCAAGAGCAGAAGAAGGAAATGCTCGCTGCGCTCAGAAGTCAGCCGGCTTCGGGCCGCCTGGTAATCAAGATTTCCAGTGACATCGCCGAATGGGAGAATACTCCGTTCGATTTGGAGCTCAGGTCCGGCGACACTCTCTACATTCCCAAACAGCCAGGATTCGTGATGGTTACGGGCCAAGTGAACAATAGCACTGCTTTGGTGTACACGCCGAGCAAGAGCGTGGGCGCATACTTGAAGCAGGCAGGTGGTCCGACCAAGTCCGCCGACACAAAGAATTTGTACCTCATCCGAGCAAGCGGCCGGGTGGTAGGCAAGGACAGCGGACATACGTTTCGTTCGATTCAGGACGTGCTTGTCGGACCGGGCGACACGATTGTGGTTCCGGAGAAGATCATGGTCGAATCGCAGACCTGGAAGAATGTCTTGAGCACCGCGCAATTCATATCGTCGCTGGCGATCACGGCCGCCGTGGTGAAGTCATTTTGAGGCGCCAATCTTGTCGATAGGAGCCTACAATCCAAACGATGTGTTGACCGACTCTTGCGACGAGCTTGAGCCGGAACAGCCGGCACGTCCACCAGGTGGTTACATTCACGATCTGATCGAACTGCTGTGGGACCTACGACGGCAATTAGGCTGGTGGATGCTGGCCGGAGCGATCCTCGCCGGTCTGCTGTGGCTGGCATTGCCTTCAAAGTATGAATCCACAGCTCGTGTCCTGCCTTCTGAATCCACATCCGCGACGGCGCTGATGATGGCTGGTAGTTCTCTCGCAGGAGCGGGTTTGCCAGGCTTTGGTATGATGCCGGACTTACTGGGCACCAAGACCCCTGGCGCGCTGTGCGCAGCGATTCTAAGAAGCGACATAGTAGAAGATGCGATTATCAACCGCTTCGATCTGCGTGCGGTTTATCGCGTGCGGGACTACGACAAAGCCCGCAGAGAGCTATCTGACCGCACAGTCGCCAATGAGGACAGGAAGAGCGGCATCGTGACCTGGACAGTAGTGGATCGAGATCCGAAACGGGCTGCCGCCATTGCAAACGCGTATGCTGAGGAACTGGATAAAGTCCTCGGATCGTTGAACACCTCGGCGGCGCACGCGGAGCGCGCATTTCTGGAGCAACGTATTGCCGTAGTTCGCCAGAACCTGGGTGCTGCGGAAAAGGCACTCGGCGAGTTTTCCAGCAAGAATTCGACGCTGGACATCAGAGAGCAGGGAAAAGCAGCTTTTGAAGTTGCAGGCAAGGTCCAAGGCGAATACCTGGCTGCTCAAGCCGAGCTGCGAGGTTTGCGCCAAATCTACGGACCTGACCACCCTCGTGTGAAGGAACAACAGGCACGCGTGGCAGATTTGCGCGCCGCGGCCGCAAGGCTTGATTCGACCTCCGTCGACGCAAACGCCGATCTGGGATTCCTTTCAGTGTCTCGTTTGCCGCTGGTTGGGGCCACCTACGCAGACATGGTGCGCGAGGTCAAAATCCAGGAAGTTGTATATGAAACCCTGGTGAAGCAGTATGAGATTTCCAAAGTGGAAGAAGTCAAGGAGACACCCCGGCTACGGGTAATTGACGAAGGCAAAGTCCCCAGCCGAAGGTCCAGTCCCAGAATGCTGGTTCTGCTGGCATTGTGTGTCTGGGCTGGGTTCACTGCGGGAGTGGTTGCGATTGAAGCGCGATACCGGTGGCAGAAGGCATCGCCGGACGACCCTTGGAAGCGTCTTGGTGTGCGAATGGGCGCGGACTTGCGAAAGGCATATCTCAATCTCACGCGCAGAAGAATTGCCAACAACGGGCCGGTTAGTTAGACGCAGCGCGGCGCGACGTCGGCTACGTTCTGATTTCACGTTATGCATACGAGCGGTCGTCAACACCGTCGACTTAAGGGCCGCACCCGCTATCTCCGACATCTGGGCGTAATGTTTTGATATGAGCAACTCGCTTGTTCTAGGCTGTGTCTCCGGAGCTGCTGTTACCGTCTGGATCTCGGCGAGATACTTCCGGCACCCGCTCTCCCCTTTCAGTGTTTTCTATTGCACATGGTTCATCGCTCTGGCGTTTTACCACATGAACTGGATCGCGTACGTGCCCGTGCGCCGATCGGGTTGGACAATGATTGCAGTAAGCATGGTTACGTTCGGCCTGGGCTGGATAATCCCCTATCTGGCGTGGAACCCGCGTAGCTTCAAGAGCCCGGAGACAATCCAGCGCCAAGTGTCGGCAGACCGACTTTTCAATGTGATCGGCATTTGTTTCGTTCTGGGCGCTATTGCATTCGCAACGTTCCTGTATGCCGTACACTCGCAGTTCGGGATTGCATCCTTCGTAACGGCCCCTACGGAGATTCGAGCATCAATGTCGACCAGAGGAGGGCTGGTCGAGCCGCTAAAGCCGTTTAGCTGGCTCAATGTGGCGAATGTCGCGTTGTGCGTCTATTACCTGTTCGGAGTCAAAGGCCCTCGACGAGGATGGGTGTGGGCGGTGTTGATTTTTAGCCTGGCAGCTCTTCCAATGCTGCAGGACCGAATCCATTTCTTCTTCGCTGCCGTGTGGGCGGGATGCGTCCTGCTGTACTCGGTCCGATTCACGCTGAGAAGATTCATTGTCGTGGCAACCATTGGCGCAGGCTTGTTGCTGGCCCAGTTTACGGCGGTGGCGATTTGGCTCGGCAAAGTGGCGGAGAACAATCCGATCCTGATGGATGTAGCGAATGTGGAAGGCACGGATGTTTTGCGACTGCCGATCTATATGTACTTAACCATAAGTTTCCCGGCGCTCCAGGTGCACGTTAACAGTGTACCGAGGCCGACACATGGCGCGATGACGTTCTACCCTCTCTTTCAGGTGTACAACAAGATTGATCCGACGTTGGAGCCACCTCCCGTTGTGGCCGAATTTGTTGCGGTTCCGTCTCCGGCGAATACATACACGTGGCTGCAACAGTTTTATGACGATTTTGGGGATACAGGAATCTGGATAGGCCCCTGGATTATTGGGGTTCTGACTTCCTTCTTCTACTTTCACATGCTTAGTGCCCGAAGCACTTACACCACTCTTATGAGTGGCGTTTTCGCGTTCTGCCTTGCGTTGAGCATTTACGCTAACCATTTTACCCAGGGACCGGCCTGGTATTTTCTTACAGTGTGTTTCTTGATCGATCGGTATGTCAGAAAGTCAGCAACGAAGGGAAGTCTAAGCCCACTACCGGTCACGTAAGTTGCGTTCTTTGGACGGGAACGACGGTTGATCAGAATCAGGCGGGTGCGATGAGAAGGTACCTTGCCGCGCTTTGGTTGGCGCTCGTATGCGTATTTGCCGGCCCAGCATTGGCTCAGGTAACCGCCACGCCCGGAGAAAAGGTGTCGAGTGCCTTGGCGAAGCTGCAGGGACACGGCGGCCAGATATTCTTTCCGTGCGGGAGCTACGACGTCGATAGTACCGTCAACGTGAAGGCCGACGGCGTCTATCTGCGTGGTTCTGGATATTGCTCCGGTATTCGCGTAACTACCAACGCTGACGCGTTCAATGTGGCTGGTGCGCTTTTCGTGCTGGAAGGATTTGAAATTGTCATCGATAGCCAACAGGACCGAGTAGGAGCAAGCTTCATCGTTGGTAACAACAGTCAGGGACGGGTGTCGCACGTACGGTTCAGCGGGTCCACGAAGATCCCCAACAACGGCCGGATATACTTCTCAAACTCCCAGTCAGGTGGCCTCTGGTATTGGGAAGACATTCGTATAACAGGAGGCGGCTTCACAGAGGCCGGCCTTGTGACTGCACCTGTCTGGCGGGCATTCATCGCGTTGACGTCATCGACGGGACAAACCATCTCAAGTACGAGCGTACTTAATCTCGTTGGCGCGCCGGCCTTTAGCGATGCGGCCTTCGACTTAAATGGCGCAATCGATACACTTCAAGTCGAACAACTTAACCTCGGCTTAACTAAAGGTCGGGTGTTCTGGCTTCACAACTCGGTTAAGTCGCCAATCTCTCCCCGACTCGTGTTTTGCCAGGCGAATTGTTCTATCGAGACACGGGGAGGCTCGACGGCCATCGAGCTCGACGCGTCGCGCATATTCTCGTTCCATGGAGGCATCGGCGGCGCCGACGACATGGGTGTATATGTCGGGTCGGGGGCGGTTGACACGGACCTGTCCCATATATTCTTTGTGAGCCTGCGGAAAGGCGCAATTACGATTGCCGCAGGAGCCATGAACACGATCGTAAAAGACAACATTTTCGAGGACACCACTGATCAGGCGGCCAATCAATTCGACAGCATCACGGTAGAGCCGGGTGCCGCAAACTTCGTGATTGCCGAAAACCTCTGGCGCAGCACGAACCGATACAAAGCAAGATACGCGATTAATCTCCCGCCCAGTGGAGCTCGTGAGTACCGACTACTGCACAATCAAATTCCCAGCGGCGTCTACACGACTGGAGCCATCAACAATTCCGCCACCGGGCAGAACTTCGCGGTCGTGGGCAACAGCGGCACTCCTGACAAAAGTGATGTGAAGTGAGTTCGGGCTGGATCTCGCGTTTCCGTATCGAGTGGTATTCCCGCAAGGACACCTTCAACAACCAATGAGTTTGTGCGGTGAATCGACACGCATTCCACATCCACTGCGGTCACCTGCTGCGGCAAACGAGGGCAAAGTAGAATATCCAATGTCGGAAACTTTGCAATGCGGGAGTCCACGAATGAATGCTCGTTTGCGTGAGTGGATTAACACTTCGTCTGTGTTGTCCATGCCACGCCGCAGTGCTTGGCACATGATTACATGGGCACTCGCCCAACGTGGTATGACTGCCGTCCCAACCACAACTTCATCGTATCGAGCCGAAGACTATTTGACGATACAACGAGTCGCTAGGGAGACGGACATGCGCTTGCTACAGGACGAAGCGTATCAGCTACTTTCTTGTGCCAGGGGCACGGCAAAGGTACTCGGAGAAATGGCTGAGGTCGGTGTGTTTCGTGGCGGTTCGGCTCGGCTAATGTGCGAGGTGTCAGCCGGTCGACAGATTTATTTGTTCGATACATTTGAGGGATTGCCTGCAAACGAAGAAGCCATTCCAGGCTTCGAGCAAGGACAGTATGCTGGTTCATACGAGGCAGTGACACAGTATCTCCGTAGTTTTCATAACGTGCATATCTACAAAGGAGAATTCCCCGACGGTTGCACGCCAATCACCAGCGAACGTTTTTCGTTTGTGCATCTGGATGTGGATTTATCTGAGCCAACTCAGGCCGCTTTGGAATTCTTCTATCCCCGTTTGAACTCTGGAGGGGTGTTCTTAATCCACGACTATTTCTGGTCCGAAAACATCCGAAAAGTGGTTCAGGAGTTCTTTGTGAGACTACCCGAGCCGGTTTTGGAATTGGCCGGGGCATATTGCGGAGTTGTTAAAGTCTAATTTGGGTACGGATCCTCTATGGCACCAATCCGAAACAGCTTCGCGAGTGCCAAACTGAACGTCTGCTAAAGGTTGCGCAATAGGGTGCAGATTCAGACAGTCGCCGTATTACTCGCGAAATTGGCTGAATGCGAAGTGACGAGGCAATCGCGAGTAACCGCACGACCGCAGTAAAATACTAGAGTTGGGCCACGCCGCGTCATATTGTGGTGTCGGCGCTTTTGTTTTCCTTTGCCAATGCCGCCAACGAGATAAGACCTGACCCTTGACCGAAACGTCCATTTCCGACGTCGAGCGTAAGTCGCACAGTATTTTCCGGGAATCCAGCAGTGTCTTCGCTGCCCAAATAGTGATGTTGCTGTCCGGGGTGCTGAACAACTTCTTCGTTGCCCGGCTTGGTGGCCCCGACGGCAAGGGATTTATTTACACTCTGCAACTGTTTTCCGCTGCAGGATTGGTTTTTACGAATTTCGGAATCGGACCTGCGGCCGTGTATCACTTCCGGCGCGACGATGGATTCAGCGTGGAGGAGATCGCAGCGGGGCTGCTGTGGCCAAGTCTTCTGCTTGGCTGTGTGCCACTCGCTCTCATGGCTGTTCTTCGCTACAGTTCGATCGCGTTGTTTCACAGCAGTACGTGGGCAAGTGCGGCAATGCTGGCGTTTGCCGTAATTCCCGCATACACGCTGGCGTGGAATCTCGGATATCTCTATCTGGCCAGGGGAGAGATCGGTGGCTACAACATTTTGCGCGTCTCACAGTCAGCTTTTATTACGGTTCTACTGGTGGGGTTGTTTGTCGCGCACCTAACCCAGCTTAAAATCCTGGTACTGGCGTGGATCGCGGGCGTTTGCGCCCCCGCACTGCTGGCGGTGATTGTCTTGGGCCGTACAGTCGGCATCTGGACTATGCCGAGTCGCCGTTTCGTAAAGCATGCTTTTGAATTCGGCTGGCGATCGCATTTGGGCGCCGTGGTTCAATACATGCAGCATCGTGCAGACGTGGTGCTGGTCATGTACTTTCTTCCACTACGCGCGCTCGGTATTTATTCGCTGGCGGTGGGCCTGGTGGAATTGCTTTGGTACGTTCCCCAATCGGTATCTCAGGTTCTACTGCCCCACATAGCGGGCTCCAGTGAGTCCGACGCTGACAGTATCACCTCGGCGTTCTGCCGTGCCAGTATCGGCGCTGCTGCCTTGCTTTCACTTCTGTTAGGCGTCATTAGCAGCATCGTTATTCCGTGGCTTCTCCCCGCATTCCGAGAGGCGATTGCGGCGATCTGGATCATGCTGCCAGGAGCGGTCGCGGCGAGCGTTTTTAAGGTGCTTTCTGCTGACCTCAACGGTCGCGGCCAGCCACTGCGAACCTTGTTTCCCGCATCGGCCGGACTAGCATTTTCGGTGGCAGGCTGTTGCTATGCTATTCCACGTTTTGGCATGCTCGGAGCAGCTGCGATTACGTCGCTTTCATATCTGCTGAACGCTTCGCTGTACATCCTAATCTATGCCCGCACCTCATCTCTGACGCCTGGTTCGCTGATAATCATGCGCTCGGCAGACCTCGCATGGTACCGCCGGCTTCTGCTGGCGGGCAGGCGGAGCTAGTTTCCAAATGCGTATCCTGATGTTCACACGCTACGTCGCCATGGGGGCCAACAGCCGGTACCGTTTGATGCAGTACGTTCCATTGCTCGAACGCGAGGGCCATCAAGTGGATATTCGCCCGATGTTGGGTGAAAGTTACCTCCGCGTGCTTTATTCCGAGGGTCGAAAGAGCATTTTGCGTAGTTTGAGCGCATACTGGAGCCGCGCGAATCAATTGCGTGGGATAGGGAATTGCGAACTCGTGATCTGCGATCAGGAATTCCTCCCCTACTTTCCAGCCGTTGTTGAAACTTGGATAGCGAAACGCTGCCCAAGATTGATCGTGGACTACGATGATGCAGCGTATTACAAGTATCTTCGACTGCCGGCGCTGAACCAGAGAATTCCCGCACTAATGGCAGCTGCCGAAGCTGTAGTGGTCGGCAATCGGTATCTTGAGGACTTTGCTCGCCGATATAGCTCGAAGGTATACATCATCCCGACGGTGGTGGACACTGCCCGCTATCCAGTCAAGCAGGACTACTCGCGACGGGAAGGAATCAAACTGGTTTGGATTGGAACTCCAGTCACGGCTGAGTTTCTCAGACCTATTGCGCCTGTCCTGAGCGATCTGCGTGAAAGGCAGCCGGGCCTAACGCTTCGACTGATTGGTGCCGGCGACAGGATTCGCGGCGCTTTGCCGTTCGCCGAAATAATGGAGTGGTCCGAGGCTACAGAGACGACGATGCTGTCGGAGTGCGACATCGGACTGATGCCGCTTCCGGATGACGACTTCACCAGAGGGAAGTGCGGACTGAAACTCATCCAGTACATGGCGGCCGGGTTGCCGGTCATCGGTTCTCCAGTGGGAGCCAACCGTGAAATCATCACGGAATCGGAGGATGGCTTCCTGGCTGGCGAGCCGCACGAGTGGACGGCAGCTCTCGAGCAACTGATTGCATCCGAGGAAATGCGGCGCGAATTCGGCTGCAAGGGTGCGGCCAAGGTTAGGTGCAAGTATTCGTTAGAGAACGGTTTCGAGTCGTGGATGGACTTGATCGAATCAGGAGGGCAGCCGGGAGTCGACACCCTTTCCAACGCCGCTACTCAGATGAGGTTCTGATGTGCGGAATTGCCGGCTATCTTGACACGAACAACTTAAGCGGAGCCGCAGACATGCACGCCCTTGCCGGTGCAATGGCCGACGCTCTTGCGCATCGTGGACCGGATGATCGCGGGACCTGGGTTGATCCTGAGAGCGGAATCGCCCTCGGGCATCGCCGCCTCTCGATTATCGATATATCATCTGCCGGGCATCAGCCCATGGTATCCGCCTCAGGCCGCTTCGCCATTGTTTTCAATGGCGAGGTTTACAACTACCTTCAGATCCTAGACGAACTGAAAACTGCATTGGGAATGGAAACCCGCCTTCGGGGCCACTCTGACACGGAAGTTATCCTTACAGCTTTCGACCATTGGGGAGTGGAGTGGTCCTTGCCGCGGCTAACAGGAATGTTCGCCATGGCCGTGTGGGACCGGCACGAGAGAGCCCTTTGGTTTGCGAGCGACAGGTTTGGCAAGAAGCCGCTCTACTATGGCCGCTTTGCTGAAACAGTGCTCTTCGCGTCCGAGTTGAAGGCGCTTCGCGTTCATCCCAGCTTCCGCGCAGAGCTCGACAACGATGCCCTTGCATCCTACCTTCGCTATAATTGTATTCCAGCACCACGGTCCATCTTCCGCGGTGTGCACAAGCTGCCGGCCGCCTCGTGGCTGCGCATTTCAGGGGATGGTGCAGAAACCGGACCTCACGCCTACTGGTCACTCGATGAATTGGCGCGTTCAAGTGTAGCTTCCCCTTTCAATGGCAGCGAAGAAGAGGCTGTGGAGGAACTGGATCTTCGTTTGAGAGCGGCGATCCGATCGAGAATGCTGGCATCCGACGTTCCAGTGGGTCTTTTCCTGTCGGGAGGAGTGGATTCTTCGACGGTCACGGCCCTGGCGCAGGCACAGAGTTCTATCCCGATCCGCACGTTTTGCATCGGCATGTCGTCCTCTGCCTACGATGAATCCAAATTCGCGGGCGCCGTCGCTCAATATCTTGGGACCAACCACACCGAATGGGTGTTGAGCGCTCCGGAAGCGATGAGTGTTGTCGCCAAACTCCCTGCCATCTTTGACGAACCCTTTGCCGACGCGTCTGCCATTCCTACCTTCTTGGTTTCCCAACTTGCGAGAAAGCAGGTGACCGTAGCTCTCTCGGGCGATGGTGGTGATGAGATGTTTGGCGGTTACAACCGCCACATCATGGCGACGAAATTGTGGCCTGCCATCTCGGCCTTGCCGCGCAGTGCAAGACTCCAGATCGCTCGGGTGCTCGGCTCGATCCCAGCCGAGAAGCTGGAAAGCGTCGCGAGTCTGGTAGTACCAGAGAAATACAGGTTGGCCAATCTTTCGGATAAGCTCCACAAGATACGTAGGGTGACTGGCGCACACAACTCTCGCGACCTGTATCTGAAATTGATATCGAACTGGGAGAACCCTGCAGAGGTTCTCAACTGCGACAGCGAAACGGAAGACATCCCCGAGGTCGTGCAAAATTGGTTGCACGATGACAAGCCCACGGAATCAATGATGTTCGCCGATGCCCGGCTCTATATGCACGACGACATCTTGGTGAAGGTTGACCGGGCCAGCATGGCCGTCAGCTTAGAGGTGCGCAATCCGTTTCTCGATCCCGCAGTCGTCGAGTTTGCGTGGCGATTACCCTTGCGCTTCAAGGTTGGCGAGGGAGTGGGAAAGTTAATTGTTCGAAAGGTAATGAGCCGCTACATTCCGGCGGATCTAACCGACCGCCCCAAGATGGGCTTCGCGATACCGGTTGCGCAATGGCTAAGGGGGCCTCTACGCGAGTGGGCAGATTCACTGCTGAAACCGCCGCAGGGAACGAGCGAGGGCTTATTGAAGGATGAAGTGGTGCAGAACGTCTGGGCCGATTTCCTGGCTGGACGCACGGAACTCACGGACAAGATTTGGAGCCTTCTTATGCTGCGAGGTTGGCTTGTATACCAAACGTCGGCAGCCGACATGCCGGCTCATTCCAGTGGCTTCCAAGGGTAACTTTAACAACCGCACTAATAATGCTGTCCTCTCGATTCTGTAGCTCTGAGCAAGCCGTCACTTTATCCCTGCACACTGACGCAGCGGCGATTGTGACAGCAAAACCTCATACAGGTCCGTAATCTGGTGGGCAAGGCGCTCTTGGGAAAAGTTAGCAAAGGCGAAGCTGCGGCCCTGCTCGCCCATGCTTTTCATTAGATCAGAAGACAAAGCTAGTGTCTGAATACACGAGACAATGGCCTCGGGAGCACGGGAAGTGAGGAATCCGTTCAAGGCCTGTTTGCACCCCGTCATGGTCGACTTGAACGGCGGAGCACCCAAATCTAAAACCCCCCCGACTTCAGTTGCGATGAAAGGCCGCCCGGCTGCCATCGCTTCGATTAGCGACATCGGTGTGCCTTCGTTCTTGGAAGTCAAGAGGCTAATGTCGGCGGCAGCCCAGATCGGTTTCATGTCCTCTTGCCACCCGCCATACTTGAGGTTCTCGCAACGCCGTGCGGACTCAATCACTGCTTCGAGCATGGGACCCTCGCCCAGCACGAGAAACTTTACCTTCAGCAGGTGAGCGGCACGCTGTACGACCTCAAGCAAGAGAGGAACATCCTTGATGGGGGTAAACCTGCCGGCCCACACCACTAAGACTTCGTCGCTCTCGACGCCCAACTGCCGCCGCGCTCCACCGCGCATCTGGTCCGCGTCCGCAAATCGTGCGAGGTCAATGCCGTTCCGAATAACCGTCACTTTGCCAGCCCGTACCACGCGATATCTGTCAGTGAGCTCATGTGCCTGGGACTCCGAAATAGCGATGATGTGAGTCGATAACTTGTTCAGCCCCCACTCGACGGCAATGACGACTCTGGATCCAGCTTTTCCTAGATACCCACTAAATCCATGACCGTGGTACGTATGAATTCGGACCGGCACCCGCGACAAGAAAGCAGCCACTCGTCCTAACATTCCAGCCTTGGGAGTGTGGGTGTGAACCACATCTGGCTGCTCCCGAAGCAGCAGGCGAGTAATGGCAAACAGGCTAATCAGATCGGACCACACATTGACCGATCGCGACATGCTCGGGATCTCGACAACGCCCTTGAAGTCTTCCAGCAAATACGTCATGTCCCGTTCGTGACTCTCGATCGTCCCGATGACCAGAATTGTCTCGAAGGAGGTGCGTAGAGACTTGTGCAAATATGCGGCCTGATGGGGAGGACCGCCACCACTCATTCGGCCTATGATGCGAACTACCTTTTTCATCCCATGTCGCCTGTTTCCAAACGCGTTGCGCTGTCTGCCTCAGTTGACAAAATCAAACCGCACAGAAGAGGGCTCTAGTTAATAGCGTTGATGGCTTCGCCAGAGGAACATTTACTTCTCGTACACGTGTCCCTTTCAAATCTGGAGCCTTCGCCGAACTGGATCAACTGTGTTCCAACACAGCGACACGGGCAGATTCCATCGAATCTTCCATGCTGGTGTAATCCCAAAGGCCATACCGGCCAATCGGAAAGATGGAATGCTCACGCAACCGTGACAGGATAATGTCGACAGCGACATCCCGTTCCGGCGTGTGATGAATGTACGCGTGAGTTATGATATGCACAACCACACAAATGATCTTGCGGCTGTCCACCCAACCAAGCTCCTCCAGAGATCGAATTACCTGTGGCTGCAAGTCTTTTACCAGATTAGTCCGATCTAGGTCCCCGGATGGCAATCCTACCTCGACATACATGGCGTGGTGGCCGGCCGTACACATGCCCTCTCCAATGTTTGAAAAAAACCCGACTCGATAAAAGGGAATGGCCCGGTCCGGAACATAGAGCCAGTGGATGTTCTCAAAGTCCGGATACAGGTGACCCTGGATGCCGATGTTGAAGCTGATGGTCGAGCTGTGCGAAAGCTGAGCCGATGCCGAGACCAATTCTCTATCGCCCGTAACCTCGCACAGGGCCTTAAGCGGGATACTCGAAAACATCATGTCCCAGGCAAACGTGTTCCCATCCCTGGTGCGGAGACTCTTGTCTCGAAGACTTATGCTGGCGACATCTTGCGGCAGAGCCCGGTTAGCGATGCCTGTCTGCAGCCCCTGAACCAGTCGTCCTATTCCGCCTACTTTGGGATACCAGAAAACGGAGTTGTAGCCAATCACGCCAGGTGATGTGGCCCGGCTCATCCCCTTTCTGACTAAGTCCTCATCAGGAGGCGGGAAGAAGCGGCGGACCGCGTGCTTCGACAGGCGGTCGAGCGAAATCGCCATCGTCTTCTCATTCTGTGGAATCAGGAAGAGGTCTGCCAGTGTCTGTCCAAACCCGCTGATTACGTAGTCACGAAAAGTGATATTACGGTTGCCCTCAAGACTCGGCCTCGTGTTATAGGATTCTACGCACCGCTGGAAGAGATCTGAGGGGAGCTCTGCGAGGTTAAATTGAATGGGTGCGGTTATCATCTTTCCCGCAACGAAACAGCACGACCTTCTGTTGACTCGAATCCACTCATCGTTCCTCAAGTTGGCATATGGTATGTCTTGCGGAGTCGGATAGCGGCTTAGGTGAAGGAAGTGCCCTGTGTAGTCGAAACAAAACTCACCCACTTCTATCGTTCGGGTCAGGCCTCCCAATGTAGGACATCTTTCAAGCAGCAGGAAATCTCGTCCTTGTTGTTGCAGAATCCGGGCGGCCGTCAAACCCGAGACCCCGCCTCCGAGCACAATCACTGCCACTGCCATCCTGCTCAGTTCGCCTTTCTAGCTCGCTGTCTGTGGTTCACTGCCTAGCCCTCGAAATATACACCGAATGTGCATTTTCTTGGGCCGGGACACCCAAAGCTGGAATGTCGAGTCCTGCAACCCGGACATTACGGTTGATACGGCCGACAACCAGCAACGGCGAACTGCCGAGGATCACTTTCGTGGAGCGATCAACCACGGTTAGGCGGACCGAATCTTGCGATGCCGCTCCGCATCATCCATTTACTTAATAGTGAACTAATGAGGCCCCAGCGCAATGCGTGATTTTCTCGGGTCACATTTACTGACTGGCCGATTCCCGTAATGAAACGGCGCTTGTGACCTGCCTGGACAAAATCGAGAAGTTACCTCGATAATCTACCATGCGGTAAAAGACTCAGGGCGCATTCTGGAAACTGATCCAGTCCTGTCCGGTTGATCCCCGAAAGCTGGCGCTCGGTCGACAATATTCGAATGGTTTTCGCTGGTCGCGGCGTTGAAGTTTTATGCTACGAGCTGATCTGCGCATATGTGAGGGAAACGAAGCGTACGGGAAAAGTGGGGATAGATGACACTGATGATCTTGCTCATTGCCGCGGTCGTCGCCGGATTTCTGGGTACGTGGGCGGCGCGACGATTGGCGCTACGACTCCGGATTCTGAGTTATCCAAATAAAGTAGTGCACGACGTTCGTCCTCCCGTCCCATATTTGGGTGGCATTGGTGTTCTCCTTGGCGCACTCGTTGCCCTCACGTTGGCGGGACGTGGCGAACCGATTCGGCTGACGGTCATCGCCGGATTCGTGGCTTTCATTCTGTTGGGACTGCTTGACGACGTGGTGGAGCTTCGCTGGTGGACAAAGCTGGCGGGTCAATTTGCCATAGCCGGCATGGCCACGGTGGCCGGGTTTCTCCGAGGGCACCCAGGCATGTACTGGCGAATCACAGGTTGGACGCCGCTAGATGCCCTCGTGTCGTGCGTGTGGTTGGTCACAGCGGTTAATGCTGTTAACTTGATCGATGTGTCTGATGGGCTTGCTGCTTCTGTTTGTGCCGTCAATCTGCTGTGCTGGGGATTGTTCGCCCAGTCGGCATCATCCTCGACATACTTGGCGGTGGGAGGTGCCTGTCTCGGCTTCTTATGGTGGAACAGGCCTCCAGCACGCATCTATCTGGGTGATTGCGGATCGCAAGCCCTGGGGTTCTTGCTAGGAGTGGCCGCACTCGACGGCTTCCTCTACTTGCCCGGCTCCGGGTTGCGTATTCTCACGCCGATTCTGTGCACTGGGGTGCCGCTCTATGAGTTGCTCTTTCTGGTGGTTGTGCGCGTTCGTAAAGGTCTGCCGTGGTGGCGAGGTAGTCCCGACCATTTTTCGCTTCGACTTCAACAGGCAGGTCTCAGGAAGTCCCAGATAAACGTACTGGCCGCGTGGGCTTCTCTTGGATTCTGGATATCCGGGATGATCATGGCGCGAGCAACGAAGCAATACGGGGTGCTTTATCTGTTGTTCTTGCTGGTGGGCTTGGGCATTTCCTGGAAACTGTTGCTCGTATGGGAAGTGAAAATTGCTCAGCATCCTCCAGCAACACAGATGCCTTTGGATTCTGAGATTCGTGAAGCGCGGCGACACGAAAGCCCCGCTCTCCAACGGAGCTGGCCCGGCATGCGTTGAGCTCGGCTCGCGATGGGTACCCTCTACAAATGTGGATCATGGGGCGAACGTGGTAATCGGGCGACCGTCGTCTGGCTTCGCACCAGAATTGTCATCGATTCGTAGGACGCTACTCAGATTTTTCACGACGTGGTACCGGCGTTAAGGAATGCAACAATCGATCAATTCTTCGGAACGCCGGCCGTCGCACAAGCAACTTGTTGCCGACCATACAATCTAGCTGCCGAGATCTCAGCAAACCGTCCGCCACGACAGCTCTGCTGGCGCTCGAGATTGTGCATTATGTGTCGGGCACGGCTTCGCAGGAAGGGGAAGGGCCCTTGACGTGACCGGCGAAGTTCGTGCGAGGAGGAGTGAGGGAACAAGAGGGAAATCCCGCCCGACGCCGAGTTGTTAGAGGGCAGTTTTACGCTGAAGGAGTGCTGATTGACCGAACTCAAGTCCAGGCGGTGGTTGACGAAATCGCTGGCCCGCATGGCAACACTGTGGCGCGCTTTCCGTGTCGGCCGCGAGGAGGATCGACTTAAAGTTGTGTACGGCGTCGTGCAACGCCTTCCTATTCGCGAAGAGACACAGCAGAAGCTACTAGCTCGAGGCATCGGCTGGGTGCTTGACAAGGAGGTCACCGCCCAGCGATCGGGAATGCAAGAAGCCCAGGCCCTGTGGGAAGCGCAGGGCAAACTTCGACTGGATCACCTTCTATCGGGCAACGAAGTGTGCAGCATTCCAACTCCAGAATCACCGTTGGTCACATTCATCTTGGCTGTTAAGGACAAGGCGCATCTGACGGTTCTGAGTCTTGAATCTATTTCGAAGTTTGCCGACGTCCCGTACGAATTAGTTGTGGTTGACAATGGTTCCGCCGATGCGACGGCGGCGATGCTAGAGCGGTTCAAGGGCGCCAACATCATTCACAACCAGCGCAATCTGGGTTTTGGCCCGGCGTGCATGCAGGCTGCCGCAGTTTCCTCGGGACGTTACTTGTGTTTTCTCAACAACGACGCGCTGATTACTCCGGGTGCAGTTAGGGCTGTCTTGCAGAACTTCGAGCAGGAGCATGTCGGAGCGGTCGGTGCGAAAATTCTCTTGGCGAACGGAGCGCTGCAGGAGGCGGGATCGATCATTTGGTCCGATGGAAGCGCCGTCGGCTACGGCCGCGGGGATAATCCAGCCTTGCCCCAATATAACTTTCGTCGGCCAGTGGACTATTGTTCCGCTGTTTTCCTCGTCACTCCACGAAAACTGTTCGATGAACTAGGCGGCTTCAGTGCTGAGTTTTCGCCCGCGTATTACGAAGATACCGACTACTGCATGGCCCTTTGGCAAAATGGCTGGCGTGTTATCTATGAGCCATTGGCCACGATCTCACATTATGAATCTGCCAGTTCGGGCAATAACGAGCAGGCCCGTGTCAAGATGACCGCACATCAGGGCAAATTCAAAGAAAAGTGGAGAAGGGCTCTCGTTAAGCATTATCTTCCAGATGCAGCCAACGTGCCTGCGGCGCGATTCGCTGTCAACTCGACCGCATTGCGGATCGTGTATGTCGATGACCGAATTCCAGCACGTCGGTTGGGAGCCGGATACCCCCGTAGCAACGATATCGTTGCTAAACTCGCTCGGATGGGCCACTACGTGACCTGTTCCACCTCCATGTTTCCTCTGCTCACCGATAACTACGAGGAACTGCCGCGGGAAATCGAAGTCTTCGATGGCCACCGGTTTCGCAAAAAACTCGTGGATGAATACATGAGTTGCGCGGACGTCGTATGGATTAGTCGACCGCACAACCTGAAAATTCTCTTGCGAGACTTCCCGGGCGTATTGGCATCCCGGAGGTTTGCTTTTGTCTACGACTCAGAAGCCATTTTTACGCCGCGAGCGCGCGCCCGCAAGGAATTGCTGGGTGCTTCGGACGAGCAGTTGAATCCTTTAGAGCCGGTTGACCTGGACGAGGAAATCGCTCTAGCCAAGCTCTCTGACGCGGTTGTTGTCGTATCGGAAGCTGACCGACAGCTGATGCTCAGGCATGGCGTGAACTCTGTGCATGTGCTCGGGCACATGTTGTGCGTAACTCCAACCTCTACCCCATTTGATCAGCGCGACTCGTTTCTGTTCATAGGAGCCATGCATGGATCGGACAACCCGAACGCCGACTCGATCCGTGAATTTTGCCAAAAGCAATGGACCAGGATTCATCGAGAGACGGGCGCTGTGCTTCTTGTGGCGGGTTTCGGGACGGAGCAGCTGAGAGCCGAAATCGGCGATTCCTCTGTTCAAATTCTGGGGCCGCAGGCGGACTTGCGTCCGCTCTACGACCGCACCCGTGTGTTTGTTGTGCCTACGCGATATGCGGCTGGTATTCCGTTTAAAGCGCACGAAGCAGCGGCTCACGGCGTCCCCTTGGTTGTCTCGCCGGTAATCGCGAAGCAAATGCTGTGGAACCACGAGTCCGACTATCTGGCGGCTGATGATCTCGACCAGATGGCAGCGTATTGTATTCGGCTTTATCAAGGCCGCAATCTATGGGAAGACATTCGTGCAAATAGCCTGACGCGCGTTGCACAGGAATTGAGTCCCGACGCATTCGTTAATCGGCTATGTCGTTTGCTGGACGAAGTCACTCGCCATTAGACCAGAGCGTTCTGGAGAAGACCGGCGGGTAGTTAAACACGTACATTGCTACTGGTTGCTCCTGGCGGCAGGGCATCTGGCGGCGATTCGCGACGAGGCAAGGCCAGATCGTTTTCGAGGTGCAGAAGCAATTTCCAGTGTAAGTGTACAATGCCCTCGCTATTGGGTCTGAGATTAGCTCCCTTCAGGCCGCCCTTCTTTGGAACTCGCCACGCCGTCCGATTGAAACATGATTGAATCCACTTTCGCATCGTCTGACATTAGTCAGGGGGCTAGATTTGCATTGCTCTGGTTCCTATATGCCGTCAAGCACGGCAGCTTGAGCGCGTATGTGCGGGCTATTCGTGGCGCTATTCGCCTCAGAAAACGCATGAAACAGAAGCATCATGAGCTGATGTCGAAGCGAACTCTTGACGACGAACAGCTGCTTGAGCGCATGGAGATATCCGAGCGGCAGGTGTATGAGTGGCACTGTTCGCAACACCCTGCCAAGCAGTCTTCTTTGCTGAAGTCCTACTTTTAGAGTTTTCAAACCCTTATAGCTGCGTCGGCATTGCGCCGCGTAGTAAATTATGTGTTAACCCGACTCATGATTCAGCTTGTGCAGTGAACCTCTAACACTATGTTGAACGGCAAGAAGATAGCTGTAGTACTTCCCGCCTACAACGCCGAGAAGACGTTGCGTGCGACGGTGGCCGACCTTCCGGACAGCGTCGACCTTCGCATCCTCGTCGACGACAGCAGCTCCGACCGGACTGTGGAATTGGGACGTTCACTTGGCCTGGATGTCTATGTTCACGACCGGAATTACGGTTACGGCCGCAACCAGCAAACCTGTTACCGCGAGGCTCTGGCAACTGGCGCTGATATCATAATCATGGTGCATCCCGATTACCAGTACACCCCGTTGCTGGTAACGGCGCTGGCCAGCATGATTGCCTACGGCGTGTATGACGTTGTACTGGGCTCTCGAATTGTCGGCGGCGGTTCGCTGAAGGGCGGGATGCCGCTTTACAAGTACATCGCCAACCGATTTCTGACGGCATTCGAGAACCTTTTGCTGGGCGCAAAAATGTCGGAGTATCACACCGGCTATCGCGCATTCAGTCGTGAGGTTCTGGTCAAGTTGCCGCTTCTTGAGAACTCTGATGACTTTGTGTTCGATAACCAGGTCCTGGCCCAGTGTGTATATTTTGGCTTTCGCATCGGCGAGGTCTCCTGCCCTACGAAATATTTTGAGGAAGCGTCATCCATCAACTTTCGCAGGAGCGTGAAGTACGGTTTTGGAGTGCTGGCGACGAGCCTGAGCTACCGGCTGCAAAAAATGGGGTTGGCCAAGTTCAGAATCTTCGACCCGAAAGGCCGGCGTATCGATCTCCAATACTATGGGCAGAAATCGCCCGCCGAAACCGCAGAGCGCTTGAAGGCCAGTCGCTAGTCGGCGGTTCGCCACAGTCTACTGTACCGCCCGTTGCAGAGACGGCTGCCCAAAGTTATGTTCTATTCCGACTGAATTGACATGCAAATGCCCTCGGAGACCGCCGTCCTATTCCGGCAATTGCTCTTGGGCGATGCCGCTCGCCTCGTGGTCGCGATCGTTTCCATGGCGATCGGACTGGGATCGATTTTCGTGCAAGGTCTGCGCTGGAAGTCTCAGGATCGCGTCCGACTCTGGTTCGGGTTTTTGGCGCTTCTTTACGGATATCGCGCTCTGCTGATGACACGATCAGCAAGCCTGTTTTTGTCACCTGGTGCGATCGAATTTCAAATCGCGTTTGTTACTTTCACGATCGGGATTCCCGCCGTTCTGTTTGGCTGGGGGCTGGTAGCGAAGCCGCACAACTGGGTCACCAAATCCTTGCTGGCGGTCAATGTGGCGATGGCGATGGCGTTTCTGGCACTGCACTCCAGTGACGACGTTGTTCGTGGCCTGTACTTGTTGAATAACGTCCTGGTGATCACCTTTACGGTTGCCATAATCGTCTACTTGTACGTTCTGCCCTTTGGGGCCGTGCCGGAGTTGAAAAACCTACGCAATGTGTTACTGATTTGGGGAGCATTTGTCGTTTACAACAATGTGCGAGGATTTTTGCCAATACCGCACAGCGCCGATTACGAGTTCGTCGGCTTCGCTATCTTTCTGTGCTCGCTGGCGTACCTCGTAGCGCGTCGGAGCATGCATACCGAAGAAGCACTGGCGGCGATACGCAACGAACTGGAGATCGCGCGCCGGATACAGAAATCCATCCTTCCCGAACAGATGCCGCAGGTTCCGGGATTGCGTGTAGCGGCCCAATATTTACCTATGTCCCAGGTAGCGGGAGACTTCTACGACTTTCTGCTCATCGGCGAGCGGCGTATCGGCTTGCTGATCGCCGACGTTTCGGGCCATGGTGTACCGGCCGCACTGGTTGCTTCGATGGTCAAGGTAGCCGTCGCGGCGCAGGCCGAACATGCCGACAATCCTGCGAAGGTGCTGACGGGCCTGAATTCCGTCCTGTCGGGAAAGCTTCAGGGCCAGTTTGTGACGGCCGCTTACCTGTTCCTTGATTTAGACAAAGGCACTGCTCACTACAGCGCCGCGGGGCATCCGCCTATGCTGCATTACCGCGCGTCTGAGAAGACAGTGGATGACGTCGTCGAAAACGGACTGATTCTCGGGATCATGCCATTCGCCAGCTACGAATCGCGTCCAGTGAGCTTTAACCGTGGAGATCGGTTCCTCCTCTACACCGACGGTGTGGTCGAGGCCACGCGAGGCGAAGAGGAGTTTGGCAGGGCCCGACTAGAGAAGGTCCTGGCAAGCACCGGCGATGCCGAAGCAATCTGCCATTCGGTCAGTAGAGAAGTCAGCGCCTGGTCGAACGGTGTGGCAGGAGACGATATCACCGTGGTGGCCGTCGAGTTTGCATAAACAAAGAAGGCCACCCTTTACCAGTGGCCCTTTTGTCATAGCGAATTTGTGTTAAGCGGCAGGAGCGCCCGTCAGCACTTGTTCTCGGACAACCTCGTCCTGCTTCTCTTCCGCTGGCGTAGATGGAAAGGCGATGGCCAGCAACTCGGGAATCGACTTCACGTAGTGCATAGTCAGCCCCTGCAGTTGTTCAGGCGTCAGGTCTTCCTGAACATTCTGCCGGTTGTCTTCCGGCAGGATGATGTCCTTCACGCCAGCTCGCTTCGCCGCCAGCGTCTTTTCCTTGATACCTCCGATCGGTAGCACATTGCCGCTTAGGGTGATCTCGCCCGTCATTGCCGTTAGCGGACGCACGCGCCGCTCGGTCAGCAGCGAGACTAGAGCGGTAGCCATGGTGACACCTGCCGAGGGTCCATCTTTCGGAATGGCGCCGGCTGGTACGTGAATGTGGATGTCGTGGTTGGCGAAGAACTCTTCGTCAATTCCCAACTCCGCGGCATTCGAACGCACCCAGGTCAGAGCCGCCTGCATTGATTCCTGCATCACCTGACCCAGTTGTCCGGTCATCGTGAAGCCGCCTTTACCTTTCATCTTATTGGCCTCGATGAACAGGACGTCTCCGCCCGTCGGCGTCCATGCCAGGCCGACTGCCACACCGGTGCGCTTAGTGCGCTCAGCAATTTCGCCCTCGGTGCGGATTTTTATCCCGCCGAGCATGTCAGTGTGTTGCACGAGATCAGGCGTTACGATTAGCTTGTCGGTTTTGCCTTCCGCAATGCGGCGCGCCTGCTTGCGGCAGATGGTTCCAATCGTGCGTTCCAGGCTGCGCACACCAGCCTCGCGCGTGTAGTGGCGGATGAGGAAACGAACCGTCTCCTCAGGGAACTCGATCTGCTCCTTGGTGATTCCGTTCTCCTCGATCTGTCGCGGGATCAAGTATTGGAACGCAATGTGTACCTTCTCTTCCTCGGTGTAGCCTTGCAGCTCGATGATTTCCATGCGGTCGCGCAGAGGCTCGGCAATCGGATCGAGCTGGTTCGCAGTGGTGATGAACAGCACCTTCGATAAATCGAACGGCACATCGAGGTAGTTGTCTCGGAAGCTAAAGTTCTGCTCGGGATCGAGCGCTTCCAGCAGCGCTGACCCCGGATCGCCGCGAAAGTCCCTTCCCACCTTGTCGATTTCGTCGAGCATGAACACTGGGTCATTGGTCTCTGCGCGCCGAATGCCCTGCATAATCTGGCCGGGCAAGGCGCCGATATAGGTGCGACGATGTCCTCGGATTTCCGCTTCGTCGTGCACACCGCCCAGCGAGAGGCGCACGAATTTCCGCCCCAACGCCCGCGCAATCGACTTGCCTAGCGAGGTTTTGCCTACGCCCGGAGGCCCAACGAAGCACAGGATAGGCCCCTTCATTCCGGGCTTGAGCCGGCGCACCGATAGGTAATCCAAAATCCGGTTTTTCACCTTCTCCAGGTCATAGTGATCGGAGTCGAGAATTTCCTTCGCTTTCGGGATATCTACCTCAACACCCGATGACTTCTGCCAGGGCAGAATCGCCAGCCACTCGATGTAATTGCGCGTGATGCCGTAATCGGCCGCCATCGGCGACATGCGCGCCAGCCGGCCCAGTTCCTTCAGCGCTTCCTTTTTCACGTCATCGGGCATGCCGGCGGATTCAATCTTCTGGCGCAGCTCTTCCGTATCGCGCGTGGTCTCATCCTGCTCGCCCAATTCCTTCTGGATGGCCTTCATCTGCTCGCGCAGGTAGTACTCGCGCTGCGTCTGCTGCACGCGGTCCTGCACTTCGCTCTGGATCTTATTGCGCAGTTGCTGGACCTCCAGCTCTTTCGCAAGGTGCTGGTTAATCTTGTCCAGGCGTACCTGTACATCGGGCGTCTCGAGCACATCCTGCTTGTCTTTGGTCGAGAGAGACGGCAACGACGACGCAATGAAGTCCACCACGCGACCGGCGTCTTCGATATTGGAAGCAACCGTAGAGAGCTCGTCCGATAGAGTCGGTGATCCGGCGACAATCTGCTGAAACAGCGTCAAAACGTTTCGCTGGAGCGCCTCGATCTGAGCATTTTGCGGAGCGTTTATTTCCGGGATGGACTCCACCGTCGCCCGCATGAACGGATTGAGCTGCGTGTACTCGGTGACCTTGACACGCTCCAGACCCTCGGCAAAGACAAATAGGCTCTGGTTGGGCATGCGCACAACTTTGTGAACTACGGCCAGGCTGCCGACGGTGAACAGATCAGTCGGCTGGGGAGAGTCGACCCGCGCTTCTCTTTGGGCCACCACGATAATGGTCTTGTCATCACCCAGCGAATTGATCAGCTGCACCGAGCTCTCACGACCCACCGTCAAAGGCAACACTGCATGGGGGAAAAGGACGGTATCGCGCACCGGCAACAACGGCAGAGTGCGGGCCTCGTTGGCGTCATTCCGGAATTCCGGGTCGTTACTCAAGTCGCTTTGTTTCGATTCTATCTTGTTGTTATCGTGTGACATATGACTCCTTGAGTCTATTACACTCAAGATTTGATGAGCCCTGGGTAACTAAAGTTGCAGCCGACCTCTAGGTAATCTATGTAGCTTCCTACGTCCTCGCCGCGACCGTCGGCCCAACGCGCCCGAAAAATACATCGTCATGGTCGTACGAATGATTCCTGCGCGAACTTCCGAGACCCATTTTTCGAGCGCAGTGGATTGTACTCAAGGAAAAGGACACCGACAATCCTCTGAGCGTACTAAGTCCTTGAGGATTCCCCAAACAGGGAACTGACAAAGCGATATCGCCAATGTCAGCTGAGTCCATCGCCTCGGCTAATGGGCTTTTGCTGCTCGATAAACGCCAAGCACCTTCACAAACTCAGCGATTTCACTCAAATGCCGGAGGGCATTTTGCGCCGCCTCATCGTCACCACGGAGGATATCGACAAAGAAGACATATTCCCATGGCCGTCCCCGCATCGGCCGCGATTCGATTTTGCTCAGGCTGATGTCCCGCAGCGCGAATACGCTTAACGCCTTAAACAGCACGCCGGGCACGTTCTTCAAGGCAAAGGCAATGGAGGTTTTGTTGGCTCCCTTGGCAGTTCTCTTCGATCGGTGGATCAGCAGGAAGCGGGTGTAATTCTGCTGGTCGTCTTCGATTCCGGCCAGCAGAACCCGTCCGCCATACTCGGCAGCAGCTCCCTTGGAAGCGATGCCGGCAGCATCGGTCAGCTTCTCGCTCAGGACGTGGCGAACACTGCCCGCCGTGTCGTAAAACGGCATTGCCTGGATTTTGGGATGGGTGCGGAATAAATTCCGGCACTGGTCCAGCGCTACAGGGTGAGAGAATACCCGCCTTATGTCCCCCAACTTCACGCCGGGCGGGGCAATCAGGTTGTGGCGGATGCGCAGGTGCATCTCGCCAAGAATGAAAACGTTGCGCGCCAGCAGCAGATCGAAGTGCTCGGCTACCGAACCGGCCAGAGAATTCTCGATAGGAATAACCGCCGCCTGAACGCTGCCACCCTCAACACTGTCGAACACTTCAGCCGAGCGGGCGCACGGAATGACCCTGGCCCGCGGCAGCATAAGCACCGCGGCTTCGTTACTGAACGAGCCCAACTCGCCCTGGATCGCGACTTTCATGGATGGCCACGAGGATAACAGACCACCTACAAGGTTTTCCCCATAAGGAAGGCGTCAAGCGCATGGGTTGAGTAATACATCGGCAGCCTGCGCATGATCTCGTATCCGAGCTTGTGGTAGAGCTCGATAGCAGCTTCATTGCTGACTGCCGTTTCCAAGAAGACCTGTCCGCAGTCAGAAGCGCGCAGGCGAGCCTCGCACTCCTGCATGAGCCTGGTGGCAAGCCCGTGGCGACGGCCCTCAGGAAGTATGTCGAGCGTCAGAATGCGCCCGATACGGCGAATCGGTTGCGCCACGGCAAATCCGGCGATCGCACTCGCAGGAAAGCCACATCCGGCGAACTCCGCAACCAAGGTGATGGCCTTGCGCCGGGTCACAAAACCCGTCAAGTCCATTTGCGTATATGCAATGCCTGGCGGAAAACAGAGCTGGTCAATCTTCCAGAGGCGATCGAAGTCGGCGGCGCGGTAATCGCGGATTACGAAGTCCACCGACTCAGTGTGCAAGGCACCACCCGCGTGACGCAAGAGGCTCAGTGCGTCAGGTTCTGTGTATTCTCCACCCTTTCGATCGCAATGATAGCCACCCATTCATTGTTGCGGTTCTCGTACCGAAGGATGCGGCCGCCCAGCAGCTCCGCTGCCCGCTGCGGATCCATATCTTCGTGGTAGTCGAAGAACCGCTTCTGGAGCGCCTCGCCAAACGGCAGTGATCGCCACATTGGCCGCGGAGGCTGCCACTTCGTCGTAAACAGGAAAGCCAGGTCAAATTGCTCGGTTGCCTGGGAGGCACCTTCCATCTCTGCTTGCGAAAAGTTTTCCACACGTGCCACGTTCAGCGGCTGCTCGACATAGCCGAGAAACGGGCGGGTCAGTTCGTCCGACGCTGGCCAAGCCGTTAGAACTCGGCCATTTGGATTGCGGCTGGCGATCTCCATCTCCGCCTGTTTATGCAGCAGGATGTAGTCGCGGTACAGCAGCGTGTCCTCGGGAGCAATCCGGTATGGCGGGGTAGCGAAGAGCGCAAAGACGAATGCGGCGCAGACGGCAGCAACGGCCCATACCCAATGCCATAGCCTGCGTCGCAAAGTGGAAACACATATCAGGATAACCAACGGCAGCACGGGTAGCACGTAGCGCGCTAAAACCGCGCCGCCTACGGTGGAGAGTGCCGCCATGTATGCCAGGATTACGGCCCCAAACACCAGTTGCACTGGAATCGCGATACGCTGTCGCTCGGTGCCGTTGCGCTCCAGCAATGGCGGCTTCGACATTGCATACATCGTGAGCAGCGTCAGCACGAAAAGGTTCAGGTAACCCAGGAGGTGCCAGAGCCGGATCAGCAGCGCGAGCACAACCCGCAGCGGTGTGAGCGTCGCGCCCAGGTTGTAACGCAGGTATTCAGGATTGCCGAAGAGATATCCGGTTTTG
>Ga0306921_10000111_pt1 | contig 57440 bp, 57 predicted proteins | sample sta12Cox44000080_FD_203760 | JGI IMG/M metagenome (GOLD analysis project Ga0306921, IMG submission 203760) | Lab enrichment of tropical soil microbial communities from Luquillo Experimental Forest, Puerto Rico - statoxic.12C.oxic.44.000.080 (v2)... | ecosystem: Environmental > Terrestrial >... | reverse complement strand
TCTACGACCGGCGACAAGCACTATTCCAATCGTAGTGGCGATGGCGGTTGATCCAGTCGGTCAAGGATTCATTTCGAATCTCGCGCACCCGGGGGGCAATATCACCGGGTTCTCATTCATAGAGTCCGAAATAATCGGCAAGTGGATCAACCTACTCAGCGACGTTAAGCCCGATCTGTCGCGGGTCGCATTGATGTTTAACCCTGATACCGTGCCCTACTATGACGCTTTTCTTCGGTCATTCAACGCCGCCCCGAAGCAAACATCAGTCGAAGTCGATGCAGCGCACGTGCGGAGTGTTGCTGAAGTCGAATTGGCAGTCGCCAAGTTGAGTCGCGAGCCGCGCAGGGGTTTGATCGCTGCACCGGACATATTCATCCTCAGTGTGCGTGGAGTGATCTTGAAGGCGGCAGATGAGCACCGGGTGCCGCTCATTTCGGCATATAGGCAATTCGTCACCGAGGGGAGTCTGATGTCCTATGGGCCTGATGCTGCCGATATTTTCCGGCGGTCGGCCTCATACGTTGATCGGGTTCTTAAAGGCGAGGCGCCGGGTAATCTGCCAGTGCAGGCAGCAGTCAAGTTCGAACTTGTCATCAATCTCAAGACCGCCAAGACACTCGGTCTTTCGCCTCCCGAATCATTGTTGCTACTCGCCGACGAGGTGATCGAATAGGCGCGAATGTCCGCTATTGGTCCAAAGCGGACATCCCCAGCTGCACCGCACATGTCGGCTTTTGGGGGTAAAGCGGACATGGTCTATTGCAGTGCGAATGTCCGCTTCTGACCCAAAGCGGGCATTGCGTAAGCGGTCACACTACTGTTGCAAAGCTGCTCACTATGAACGGAAGATAAAGCAGTTGCGCGATCGTACTTAAGGGGGCTGACATGAGCCTAAAGGCAATTCTTGCGGCAAAGGGCAACGAGGTCGTAAGTATCAGTTCTACCGCCGATCTTGCTGCCGCGAGCAAGCTGCTCAAGAAACGCCAAATCGGAGTGCTAATCGTTCTCGGCGAGGACGAGCGCCTCGTTGGGATCCTGTCGGAGCGGGATATTGTACACGCAATGGCGGACGGTGGAGATGCAGTGCGGCAGCTGCCGGTGTCACAGGTAATGACACCCAAGGTCTTGACCTGTGACGTGAACGACTCGATCAGCAGCGTTATGGAGCGAATGACGCAGGGCAAATTCCGCCATATGCCCATCCTCGACAAGGACCGCCTCGCCGGCATCGTGTCGAACCGCGACTTGCTGAAATGGCACTTAGAGACGATACGCGAACATATGCGTCAACTAGAAACGTCTTTTGCCGAACTTGACCTTATGAGACTCTAGCTGACCCTTCACGCGCTCGCATTGGTGCACGTGCGTACGTCCGAGGATCAAAGAATAGCAGACATCACTAGGCGGAATGAACAGGGGCGCAGGGGGGCATCGAAAAAAAATATGGGGACCCCAAAGCACGGCTGCGGACGAACTTTCTCAAAATGCGACGCGCAGCTGACATTCGTCGCCTTTTGTTCGCTGAATTTTTGCAACGCATATGTGTGCTTATGACCCAAAGCGGACACTTCGAACTATTCAGCCGCCGCTATTCGCCCTGGTGCATTTGTACGCGATGCGATCTTACGCCGAACAATGTCGATGTGACTGCGCAGATTGTATAACTGGTCTGAGAAGGTAAGTGGAAAATGGATGTGGCTGACAGCCTCCTCAATGCGCTCTATTTCGGCCTGCGTTTCGGCTAAATGTTGGTCCACCGGGCCGGCGTCGAACGAAGCTTCTAATTTCTTGAGTTGGGCATACCAATAGAAAAGACGTCGACGCGTGAGCCAATTGTAAGCCATTGGTAGGAAACGGAACATTGGAAGGCTGAGGGCTAAGGCCGTCACCAGCACCGCGATCGCTCTTTGCGCATGGACCGATAGCCACAAGGGCAAATGCCGCTGCATAAACGATGGTCCGTTTTTGTAAAAATCAGTCGCCGCAGGGGCAACCGGATATTCCACATCAGTGCCATTGGGGAACTCACCGGCGCGCTGAAAGATATTTGCTCCACTATGAACTTCTACCATTGTTTGTAACAAGAGCTGGACAATCTCCGGATGAAGATCACTTCGGACCAAAATTTTCGAAGTGGATCCGATGAGTGGTACGTCATTTGGTGGAATGTTCCGGTAAATATCAATGACACCTTGCGGCAATACCAGGTGAGCGAGTTCGGGAAAAATACGGGTGAAAGCCTCTGCCGTCTGAAAGCCCATAATGCGAACTTTCGGATTGTGGAGGAATGAGCGGACGGCTGTCGAATCCGGTGCGCCGAAAATCCATACAGCATCTACTCTACTGTCGTTCATCGCCTCAACCGCGTCAGATCCTCCCAAAGAAAGGAACGTCGCGCTTTGAGAATTCACGCCGGCCTTGCCCAGGATTTGCTCGGCCGCAGCTCGAGTGCCGCTTCCTTCTGGCCCGACGGCGATGCGTTTTCCTATCAGCTGTGATAGCTGCTCAAAAGTTTCGTTCGACGAATAGAAAATCCAGTATGGGTTGTTGTATACACTTCCCAGCGATAGCAATCCTGGGGCATGTTTCCCGTCGGAGGTGCCTCCGAGTACCAACGCAATTTGTACGCCGGATTTTGGATCTTGCAGGAGCTTGACGTTCTCTAGGGACCCGGCGGTTTCGCGCAGCTCCAATTCAATGTTGGAACGGGCAAATATTTCCCGATACTGCCGACCGTAATACTCAAACGAAGAGCCTTTGAAAGCGGTACCCATTGTGACTTTCGAAGGTGGCGCGGGAATGAAATAAATCAACACGAGCGAAACAATGCTCACGCCGGCGACTGCGGCGGCCATTCCTTTCAATATTTGCCAGCGGCTGTATCCCAGCATCTACAGTCCACAGGAAAGAGCAATCAAAGTTCTACAGCGGGCAAATATTTGCAGTGCATGCCAAGGGGTGCAACGTAAATTGAATATAAAATTAGTTCGGGGCTAAGGCGCCACCGTATTGCGACCTTCCACAGTGTCGCGGCCTGATCTGGGGGTTATTGCGATCACTCAGCCTTAATACAACCGCATCGATGCTTTCGGGCGTTTTCGAAAAGCTGGCCAATCCCCTGACCGGCTGCCGCAATATTGGCTGCCTTTTGGTGGCTCGCAATAGCAGTTACTATTCCACCAACATTGTGGACCGTCCGGAGTCCCTTCGCACCGAATGGCGACGTACGTATCCGGATGACAATTGCAGCTTTTACCGGGGAGGCAGGCAAACGGTCCGTCGTTCCAAACGCCGCCTGGCCGTGGGTCTCCGTAGCGCGGATATTGCTTAGCGGCCGCGGCAGGCGCGGAGAGTCCCACCGATAGAAGTAGAGCCATCAACACCGCTTTTGTCATGCCAACACACCCCGCGTTGTGAGGCGCATAGTACACCCGAAGGCACCAGCAGCGACACGCGCAATTGATGGTACAATCTAGTGTCCTGCCGGGATTTGCCGAGGGTGGTGTAGAGGCTTGCCATGTCCGCTCTGCCCGCGAAAGCGGACATGTGCGGTGCGAGAGCCGATATCCGCTAAGGGCCAAAAGCAGACATGTGCGTTGCATCAGTCGAGCGCGTTTACCTTGATTGTTGTCAGTCGCCGCTAATGCTCTCAGTCTGTGATACATCCAACTCATCAAAAACTAACAAAAAAGATCCCGGCTTTTGGGAACCGTTAAAGCTGCTTCGCCGGTAAATTAGAACCGGTGTTCGCGAAACATACGACTTTGATTCAACACATTTTTCTTGCCTGTGAAGACGAGGATGGGGAAAACTTCCAAGCGGATCCGGGGACGGAGCGATTTGCTGACCCAATGGCTCGTTAAATATGGGTATGTGCCAATTGCTCTGATTGGCATCGCCGGTCTTGCGCTTGACAATTTCACTCGCGAATGGAAGGGCGGCGAAATTATTGTAGGCCACGACCCTGTCGTGGCCGAGACTTTCGTCGAGCGTCGGCTGCCCACGGTGGAAATCACGGTCGAACAAACGCCGACGGCTCCTGTTGTGGCAGAGGATTCGGTCAAGCCTCCTTCGCCCACGGCGGAGACCAAAGTCGAACCAAAGCCTACGATACAACTGGCGGCACTTAACCCGGATGTTCGGGTGCCGGAGGAGTCCAATCAACCGGCGTCGAAGGGTTACATCATGTACGCCAACTCGCCGACGAATTGGACGCCGGTGCCGTTGCCGGACAAGATCAGCGCCACTAGCAACCCGCACACAAACAACATACGGGCCGAGATCGAGCAGGCAGCAATTCTGTTCGATGTCGATGTGCAGATGATGAACGCATTTGCCAAGATCGAGTCTGCCTACAATCCGAAAGCCCGGACCGGCTCGTATAAGTGCCTATATCAGCTATCCAACGGGGAGTTTGCCAAATATTGGCATGGCGACATCTACGACATCCGCGACTGCTCAATCGCGGCGGCCAGAAAGTTTGCGACTGAGGCCGCCCAGTTCGAAAAGGACATGGGTCGCCGGGCCACGGCGGCAGAACTCTACTGCATCCATCAGCAAGGCTATGAAGGCTGTGCGTTTCATTACGACGCGCCGCAGCAACTGGCTTGGAAGAACATGTACCTGACTACTGAGGGTCAGGAGAAGGGCGAGAAATGGGCGCGCAAGGCCATCTGGGGCAATGTTCCATGGGACCTCAAAAAAACGATCAAGGGCGGAGTAGAGGCGCTGACTAGTGGCCAGTTCATCGCGCTATGGACCGAGCGCGTTAACCGCTTCATCGCGCGCAAGGTCGAGCCGCCGACGTACTACGTGCAGCGCGCCAAGGTCAAAAAGCCAACGAAGTTAACTGCGTCCGACAAGAAGAAGACGAAGAGCGTTGCGATCAAGAAGGAAAAAATGACCAAGCTAGAGACGCGATGACCATCGCTGGCGCACAGGAGACATGTCCGCTTTGGGTCAAAAGGCAGGCATGTGCAGTGCACTAGTCAATGTCTGCTAAGGGCCAAAAGCGGGATATTTCATTTGGAGCAAGGGATGGTCAATCGATTGGCGACGGCGGAATCCACCGTGGTGATGCGGCATTGGCGGCCTGCTGCCATCGTAACGCTCGTGGCGGTGGCCGCGCTGACGGCGCTGACCGCCGACGCTCTAGCGACACAGGCGCGCCCCGCGCCATCCGCAGAGGCGACGGCGCCGCGCGAGCCAGGTGAGCCGATCATGGCGATCGTGTCTATCAAGACACAGCAAGTCACTTTCTACGACGTCGAGGGCGGGATCCTTCGCGCGCCGGTATCGACCGGCGTGACGGGGCGCGAGACACCCGCCGGCATCTTCGCCGTCCTGGAAAAGGACAAGGACCACCACTCCTCCATGTATGACGATGCCTGGATGCCGAACATGCAGCGTATCACCTGGAACGGCATCGCGCTGCACGGCGGGCCGCTGCCTGGATATGCGGCCTCGCATGGCTGCGTGCGCATGCCCTACGGCTTTGCGGAGAAGCTGTTCAACAAGACGCGGATCGGGATGCGGGTGATCATCTCGCCGAACGACGCGGCCCCGGTCGAGATTTCCCACCCGGCGCTACTCATGCCGAACGCTGAGGCCATCGCCGCTGCTCCGGCGCGTGCCGACACCCTCGCCCGCGAGGCCGCGGAGGCTACAAAGGCGGCCGACGAGGCAAAGAAAGCCGCCGCGCGCGTGGCGCGCGAAACGGCACCGCTCATGGCATCGCTGCGCAAGCTGAAATTGCGCAAGACTCGCGCCGCCGCCGAGCTCGCGTTCGCCGACAAAGCGATCGTCGCAGCGAAGACGGATCAAGCCAAGGCGCGGGCCGAGGAGCGGAGGCAGAAGGCCACCTCCAGGGTCACAGAAGCGGGGATGCAACTCGACACCGCCACGGCCGATGCAAAATCGAAACTCGATGCCGATGTAGCCGTAATGGACGCAGTCAAGGCGGCCGAGACCAAGAAGGCTGCCACTGCCAAGGCAGCGAACGAAACGAAGCTCGCGCTCGAACCCGTCTCGATCTTCATCAGCCGCGCGACGCAGAAGCTTTACGTTCGACGCAACACGCACAAACGCTCGCCGGACGGGGGCGAGGTATTCGACGCGTCCATCGAGGTTCCGATCACGATCCGCAATCCCGATAAACCGATCGGCACGCATGTGCTCACCGCGATGGCGCGCAAGGAAGGGGGGCTGCGCTGGACTGTGGTCACGATCGACAGTGGGGATGAAGCCAAGAACGCGCTGGACCGCATCACCATCCCGCTGGACGTGCTCGATCGCATCGCCCCGACCGCGCTGCCGCGCTCCTCGATCATCGTCTCGGACGAGCCGCTGAGCAGCGAGACCAACTATCGCACCGAATTTGTCGCGGTGCTGAGCAACCAGCCTCAGGGCGGGTTTATAACGCGCCGGCCTAGCACCGGCGTCAACTTTGCCGGCGCCGACTTGCGGAGCGGCGCCGGCTTCTTCTCTTTTTTCCAGGGCAATTGGAACGTCCAACGCGGCGACTATCATCGAATGCGACGGGGCTGGTGGTAGGATGCGGCATGCCACACCCAGGCCATCGTCAGGCCGCCTTGACATCTCTGTTTTTGGGCGGGAAAGGCATATCCGAACGGACGCAATGTCCGCTTTACCCCGAAAGCAGACATGTGCAGTACAATGGTCAATGTCCGCTAAATGGCCTCGCACTTGCACCCGCCGAGGTTGGTCCGCAGCTGCGACTGCAACATCTTGACCAACCGATTGGCGAATTTCTTCACGTCGGAATGGCCCCGATATACACATGGGCTGGAGAACCCGTCATCCTTGTTCTCGTAAATGGGGGAGCAGGGCTTATCCTCATTGGCCAGAATGGCAGCCCCAATTCAAAGACGTCCGCGACGGCACGCTTCTTGTTCGTTCGGCCTCGTGTGGTAGCGAGGGAGCCCTAGAGGTTTTCACGAGTAAGACCGGCACGAGGCGGCGCGCGAAATGTCCGCTTTACCCCCGAAGGCGGACATTTGTGGTGCAAAGTTAGCGTGGCCGTCTGTTTCTAAAGGCACCAATCAGGGGGAAAGTAACGCAGAGAAACACGGTCATTACCGCTGCAATAGCAATGCTGACCGACCATTGGGAAGCAGTGATCCCAGCTGTAGGTAGGGCATACCGAAACAGGAAATAAGCGCTCATCCACATGAGGATGCTAGTGACAAGGCCCGGCGAATATTCTCGAAAACGCGTCGTCCACCACAGATGCCAAAGGCCATTCGCCGCGCGCTCAAGCGTGAACGCTAATGGCAGAATTACCCATGAGCCGCCCAGAAAATCGTAGGCCACGACGCTCGCAATCATGATTAGAAAGTAGCCTGTATTGAACCAAAAGAATTTTCGCCACGAATATTCCGGCCACCAATGCTCGCGCACTTTCTCGACGAAGCTTCCCCCGAGCAACGATTCATCGAGCACGTGGACAACGTATACCGCCACGACGGACCAAAAAACCCAGATCAGGGGCAATGCGGCCATATAACCAGCCAAAATTATGGTTGGACGACAACGATTTCAAATTCCAAAAGTTCGGCCGATGGGATGGATCGTCATTATCGACGAAGATATCGACGGTTTTTGTTCCTCTTTACCCCCGAAAGCGGACATTGGCACCCTTGACATTTGGCATTGTTGGACCCACTTCCAATAAATCGGGCTTGATCGCAGTCGCCCGGCTCACCCAAGGCATTTCGCCCAAGCACTGCAAGTCGGCCCACTTGTCGGGTGAGGCTTTTGGCGAAATGTTTGATCTCCACAAGTCTTTCACCTGTAGGCGGCATTGGATTCCGGGCTTTCGACAACCGCCCGGTGAGCTGTCGCGTTCAGCCAAGCGTTGTCTCAACTCCGAAGGAGATGAGATATGTCTTGCGCTCATGAGACTTGGTCCGCGACCGTAGTTGGTTCAGAACCAACGCAGTGTGTGGATCATCATTCAACCTCCGTTGCGACCCCAACGACCGAAACGTATCAGAATAAGGATCGTCAGCGTGTGATCCGAGATCATACGCATACGAATCCGGAATACGTGTGGGGTGACGAAGGACCGCTAAGCGAAAGGAGGCAGACTTCTTGAACCGCTTAACTTAGGGGCAAGTGTCCGCTTTGGGTCAAAAGCGGATATTTCCGCTCGTCCGACTGATGTCCGCTTTGCCCCTAAAAGCGGACACATTGCCGCGATACCATCCGCTGGTTCTGTCGGAGGAGCACTTCAGCCCCTAGTTCTGTCAGATGGAGGAGCCAATGTGCTGGGAAATTGACTACAAGCTGTTCGCTGAACTGGAAAAGGCGCGCGATACCAAGGTCAAACAAGAGCAACGAGCCGGCGTCATCGACCATCTCTTGCATGAGGCCAATAAACAAAGCGACAAAATCAACGTCGAAGGAACGACGGTTAAAGAGGCCGCGCCTGCAAAGTAGACTGGCGACGATTGCATGATTTTGCCGAACTGGCCGCCCGGCGGGCGGCAGCGGCGGTCATTATTGTTCCGTCGCGATTTTGCGGACGGTCCGCATTCGCAATCACCATGTCCGCTTTGCACCCAAAAGTAGACATGTGCAGTGCAAACAGGAATGTCCGCTTTGGGCCGCTGCTTTGACAGGCGCCTGACGTCGCCGTTATTCTTTCGTCGAATACCTCGCCTAATCTGTTTGTGGGGATAGGTTCGACAATGGGAATGTCCGCTTTTGGCCAAAAGCGGACAGTGGCCGGCGCAGGGCCACTCGGTTCCTTTGGATCCGCCTCACGCAAACGTTAGCTGCGTGATCTTATTTCCTCGGCGCGGCCGGTGGTACGCTGCGGCTGTCGACAAGGAGACATGCGCATGAGAAAAGCTCTCCGATTTATCGTGATCGCCTTCGCGCTCGTTGCCGGAACGGCTGCTTTTGTAACCGTCAACCCGCATCAAGCCTTCGCTTGTGAAGACGGCGATCATAAGGGCTCCTAGCAAGCATCCGGACGACAAGACCCCGGTCTAACGGCCGGGGCCTTTTGCTTTTGGGACGTCCAACGCGCCAGCCCAAAAGCGGACATTTGCCGCGCTTATTCGATCACCTCATCGGCGGCGACCAGTAGACTTTGTGGAATGGTGAGCCCGAGTGCCTGGCTCGCGCCCCCTCTGCAAGGGCGAGCGAGGGCGGGCGTCAAGGCAATCTCCCCTGGAATGCTGCCACCACTGGGCATTATCTTCGGCCTATTTTGTCGCGTTCACTGGGCGATTCATACATGGGAACGAGGTCAGCCCAGGGAACCTTTGTCGCGAACCGGCCGCTGTAGCATAACTGTTCTTCCACCTTCTCGACCGTTTTGCCAATCACGCTCAGAGACTCGCCGGCTTGGAGCTGGTGCTTAACTTCTATCAGTGACCGGTTGGCGACATCGAGTCGTCGCGCGAGGATCGCCGCTACGTAAAGGGCGACGGTTGGATCGCCAGCAAGAATCGCCTGCGCGTCGGCGACATAAAACTCAGATTGCTCCAGGGTCCTCACGTCTGCCGTATGGGGCTGATCTAGGAGGGCGGCCTGTTCGCCAAATACCGAGCCGGGTGCCGATACGTTGGCGATCTTTTCTCCATCCTTGACGACCCCCACGGCGCCACTCCTGAGGAAAAGCAGCCTTCCCGTCTTTGAACCGGCGGTCAGTACCGTTTCGCCGGCTGGGTGTTTCGCCACGGGCAAGCCTGCAAGTCTCCTCTCGAAGGCTAGGGCGTCCGGAATGAGCGAAGGCATGCTCAGCTCCTTCTCTTTGGGTTGTGAATAAATTGGATGCCGATACTGCAAAGTCGAGTTGGACAGAGGTCCAACCTAATGTCCGCTTCGGGTCAAAAGCGGACATGTGCAATGCAAAACGGCATGTCCGCTTTACCCCGAAAGCGACATCAAATGCGACATAGTGGAATGTCCGCTGTGGGCCAAGAGCGGACATCACGGGGGTGTGCTGTCCGCCTCCACGCTCCCATTTGATCTGGTGATCGCGATTGCGTCCTGCGCGGGTCCCACCCACCTAATCGTCAGAGTGACAGAGGAGGTTCTGATGGCTGCATCCGCAAGACCGCGCGTCATAGGCTTCAACCACGTCGCACTGGAGGTGGGGGATATTGACGAGGCACTGGAGTTTTACGGCCGTCTCTTCAGGTTCGAACTGCGCGGCAAGAGTGATTCCATGGCCTTCATCGACCTGGGCGATCAGTTTATTGCGCTTCAGAAGGGGCGCAGGCAGCCCGCAGACGATGGTCGCCATTTCGGTCTCGTCGTCGACGACAAGGAGGTAGCCCGCAAGGCACTCGACGCAGCCGGCATTACCCTAATTGATGGCCCATTCCTTGACTTTCGGGACCCTTGGGGCAATCGAGTCGAGATCGTCGGCTACGATAATATCCAGTTCACCAAGGCGCCCAATGTGCTGCGTGGCATGGGCCTGATGCACCTGTCTAAGAACGAGAAAGCAAAAAGGGAATTGGCCGAGAAGGGCATGGCGTTTGATTAGGTCCGAATATATCGATAATCCGTCGAAGCGCGGCATCTACGCCCTGCTTGTTTCGGATTCCGCAATCGGTAAAGCAAAACAGAATGACTGTTCATGCGTGTGACTCCGAGCATTTTGAACGTGCGAAAGCGGGTGCGCCGTGGAACACAAACTCAACGACAAATCTCATTCAACTGTATGTTCATGAACGCGCTTGCCGTGTTGCTGCCTCATCAACCAGGCCGTTGGAAATGACGACACCATAGTCGCGTTTCGCATCTTCAGCGGTGATCAGGCCGTCGAGCACATCGTCCAGCACCTGCCCTGGATCGCGCTCGCGCGGATTGCCGACGCCGCCGCCGCCCGGCAGGCCAAGCTGAATCGCGTCGCGTGGTGGCACGGTCTGCCGTCCCTTGGGGCGGATCGGCCGGCCCGAGCGTAAGCTAACCGTGCCCGCGCCGCCGGGCTGCCCGCCGGCGCGGCCGCGCGCCGGGTTTTTCACGCGCTCAAAATTGCAGAGCAATGCGACCGGGTTTGCGCCCGCGCCGCCGAGCTCGATCGCCTGGCCCAGCCCGCCGCGATATTTGCCGGCGCCGCCGGAGCCGTCGCGAAATTCGCGGCGGTAGAACACCACGGGCGCGACGCTCTCTGTTGCCTCCACTGGAATAGTGCGCACACCCGACGGAAAGGCGGTCGCGCTCAGCCCGTCTTTACTCGGGCGCGCGCCTGCCCCGCCGCAATGGAAGATCACCGTGCTGAAAGTATCGAGCTGGTTCGCATCGGTGCCTTCGGCCACCTCGTCGACCAGTGAACCTCCGCCAAAGATTTGCGGATTCCATAGTGACGACGCGCCTTCGGCAGGTACGCCGCCCGGGATCGCCTTCTCCAGACAGCCGAATACGATGTCCGGCAACATCTGGCCAACGGTGTGCCGAGCGGCGACCGGCCAGGGCCGCTTGACGTTGAGCACGCAGCCTTCCGGGGCCGATACGGTTATCGGCTCAAGGGACCCGAAATTGTTGGGCACTTCCGGCGCGACTAGGCATTTCACGCCGAATGCCGTGTAGGCGAGGCAGTAGTTATAGACGACGTTGATTCCGTAGCGCGACGCCGACGACGTGCCATCAAAATCCACGTGGATGCCGTCGTCTGAAATCGTCAATGCTGCATTGAATTCCAGCGGCTTGTCATAACCATCAATAGTCATGCTGTTGCGATAGATGCCTTTCGGCAGCGCGCGAATGCGCGCCAGCGTTGCCTCCCGCGAGGATTCGATGATTGTTTCGCCGAGCCGGTCCAGGTTGGCGATCTCGAACTCGTCCATCATGTCGATCAGCCGCCGCCTGCCTTCGTCGTTGCAGGCGGCGCAGGCATAGATATCGCCCTCGACCTGGAGCGGTTCGCGCACATTGGCTCGAACCAACTGCAACAGATCCTCGTTCATCTTTCCTTCGCGCGCGAGCGGCATGATCGGAATGGCGACGCCTTCCTCGAAAACCTGGCGGCCATCCGGTCCCATGCCGAGCCCGCCGATATCGACGACATGGATCGTATTGGCGAATAGCGCGACCGGCTGACCGCGATAGAAGGTCGGCGTCACCACCGTGATGTCATGCAGATGCCCTGACGTAAGCCAAGGATCGTTGGTGATGTAGTGGTCGCCGGGCTTCATTCCGGCGAGCGGATATTTATCGAGGAAATGAATGACAGCATTGGCCATCGAATTGACATGGCCGGGCGTGCCGGTTACCGCCTGCGCCAGCATGCGGCCGTGACGGTCGAACACGCCGGCGGAGAGGTCGCCGGCCTCGCGCACGGACGTGCTGAACGCCGTGCGGATCATCGTTTGCGCCTGTTCCTCCACCACCGCGATCAGGCGGTTCCACATGATTTGCGTGTGGATCTGGCCGAGCGCGGTGTTCGAACGGGCGACCATGGTCATTTTTCTCGACGGAATAGCTCAATATAGCCGAATTGGTCGATCCTCGCATCGAACGACGGAGTGACGACGGTCGTCGTGTCGTCTTCCGTGATCACAGCCGGACCTTTGATTCGGGCGCCCGGCGATAAATAGGCGCGCTCGTAGACGGGCGTGTCGGCGAATGCACCGCCGGCAGGATCGAACACCTTGCGCTGCGCAATTGGCCTCGCTTGCCCAGGTTTCAGCTTCCCTGCCGTCGCGAGCTTTCCTATCGACGGCGCGCGCAACGACAGGACCCAGCTCAAGATTTCGATCTCCACCCCTGGAATGGGCCGGCTGTAGAGTCTCCGATAGGCGTCCTCGAACCATTCGGTGATCGCTGGCACATCAGTCGTTGTGAATTCGCGAACAGGCAAATCGACTGAAATTTCGTGACCCTGTCCGCGATAGCGCATGAACGCGGAACGCCGTTCCGTGAGCTTTGCGTGCGGTTCGCCGCGCCGCACGATATCTTCGGCTTCGGTTCGCATTTCGCCGAACACGGTATTGGCTACAGCCGGATCGAAGCTGTTCAGCCCTACCAACCGGCTGCGCACAATTTCATACGCGACCGGTGCCCGCAGCAGCCCGACTGCGGAGCCGACTCCGGCATTGGCCGGGACGAGCACACGGGCGATCCCGAGCTTCTCCGCTACGCGAGCCGCGTGCAGCGGCGCGGCGCCACCGAACGCCACCATTGTGCGGGCCCGTATATCCTTGCCGCTTTCGATCGCATGCACGCGCGCGGCGCTTGCCATGTTCTCGTCGACGATCTCGCTAACGCCGAGCGCCGCGTGGACGGCTGATAGGTCGAGTCCCCTACCGATGTTTTCGACCACAGATTTATCGGCGGCCATGGCATCGAGCGGCATTCGGCCGCCGGAAAAGTCGGCCGGATCGATACGGCCGAGCACGACATCGGCATCCGTCACGGTCGGTTGCTTGCCGCCTCTGTTGTAGCAGGCGGGTCCGGGTTCGGAGCCCGCGCTATCCGGCCCGACATTGATGCGGCCGAGCGTATCGACGCGGGCAATCGATCCGCCGCCGGCGCCGATTTCGACCATTTCGATCACCGGGATACGCAGCGGCAGGCCGCTGCCTTTGGTGAAACGATAAATGCGCGCAACCTCGAAGGCGCGCGCCGTCTGCGCGCGCCCTTCGTCAATGAAGCAGATTTTGGCCGTGGTGCCGCCCATGTCGAACGAAACGACCTGATCGAGGCCCTGCTGAGAGGCAATGCAGGCGGCAAAGATCGCGCCGCCCGCCGGGCCGGATTCGACGAGGCGCACCGGGAATCGGATCGCGGTGTCGGTCGTGGTGATGCCGCCGCCGGACGTCATCAGCAGCAGCGGGCATCGAAAACCCGCCTGTGCCAAGCCGCGCTCAAGCCTCGTGACATAGCTTCCCATGAGCGGCTGAAGATAGGCATTGGCGCAAGCGGTCGAGAACCGCTCGTATTCCCGCATCTCCGGGGATACGTCGGATGAGAGCGTGACCGCGGCTTGAGGCATCCGCTTCGCCACCGCCTCGCCGACCCTGTGCTCGTGATCCGGATTGGTGAAGCTGTGCAAAAGGCCGACCGCGACTGCCTCAACCTTCTGCCCGATCAGGGTATCGATCGCGGTGGAAATACTATTTTCGTCGAGCGGAATGAGAACGTTCCCCTGCACATCGACACGCTCACGGATCGGCAGCCGCAAGCGGCGCGGTACCAAAGGCGGCGGCAGATCGATGTTGACATCGTATTGCTCGAAACGGTTTTCATGTCGGATCTCGACGACGTCGCGAAAGCCTTCGGTGGTCAGAAGCGCGGTCCTGGCGCCCTTGCGCTCAATCAGGGCGTTGGTTGCAAGGGTCGTGCCGTGGATGATCAGCGTGACGTCGGCCGGCCGAATGTTGGCCTCGCCGACAATCGTGCGCAGGGTCGTCAGCACGCCCTCCTCCGGCGCGCGCTGCGTGGTCAAGCCTTTGGCCGTGTAGCGACGTTCGCCGATCTCCAGCGCAACGTCGGTGAACGTGCCGCCGATATCGACGCCCAGACGGATTGAGGGAGGAGATGTCATGCGGAAACCCGCGACGATTGCGGGAAACTGGCGGCGCGCTGCGCCGCCGCCCTTATGGCCCGTTACTTGCGCCAGCCTTTCATCGGCCACTCGAATTTGGCGGTGGCCCGGCTCTCCGGCCACACCGATTCATAGATTTTGCCGTGCAGCTGGATGAGATAAGTTGCGGACAAGGTATTCTGCCCTGTCTCGTCGAACTTGACCCCGCTATAGCCGATCATCAGCTGATCCGCCTTGAGGTCGGTCGCCTTGAGGGCGTTCTGGATCTTTTCAGGATCGGTCGAGCCGGCGCGGTTGATGGCCTCGGCCAGCACCAGGAAGCCCTGCATCCAGCGCGCCGAGGTGTCATCGAGATCGCGGCCGTACTTCTTCTTGAACATTTCGTTGATGATGTAGCTGTTGCTTCCCGGCTTGCCGATATCGAAAGCGCTGCGGTTTACCGCGCCCTGCGCCAGGTCCCCGACATTCGGAATGAACGCTGGATCGGAGAACCCAGCGTCATCGCCGATGATGATAGGCGGCAGGTAATCGAGATTCTTCATCGTCTTGAAATAAAGAATCGTATCGGCGGTGTAGCTGATGAAGATCGCCGCATCGGGTTGCAGGGTCTTGAGCTGGAGCACCTGAGCCGACACATCGGAGCCGTTGGCATTGTAGGGAATCTGGGCCGCAACCTTGATGTTCGCGGTCTTTGCAGCCCCGAGGATGCTGGCGGCGACCGAGGAGCCGTAGTCGGTGTTTTCGTTCACGAGGGCGATCGTGTCGATCTTGCGTCCCGCCTTTTTCAAGTCGCTCAGGAATTCCGTGTATGCCTTGGCGAAGTCGGGCGCGATTGGGCCGGCGCGGAATGTCCACTTGAACCCGCGCTGCGTGATGTTGAGCGCGACGGAATCGGCCACCAGGAACGGAATAGCCTGGCGCTCGGCGACCGCGGTCGCGACGAGCGAGACCGACGAATGGTAGGAGCCTAGCATGGCGGCCACTTTTTCCTGCGTGATCAGGCGCAAGGTCTGCTGTTGGCCGACCTGCGGATTGCCCTGGTGATCGGCGCTGATGAGCTCGATCTTGGCGCCACCAAGATTAGGAAGACCTGCCGTGGCACCGAGCGGCAAATTCTTCAGTTCCGGGTATGCGTTGTTCACGATTTCCGCACCCAGCTCGACAGCGTCTTTCGCCGACTGGCCTGCGCTCGCGGCATTGCCGGTCAGCGGGTAGATCACGCCGATCTTGACGGTATCGGCCGCGTTGACCGGAGCGCCCGCCAACACCACAGTGGCGAGCAGAACGACGAACCACCGAGCCATATCAACCTCCCTTCGTTGCAATGTCTTCTTCTCGACTATGTTTCCCCGTCGTCGAACGCCTGCAGGCTTTCAGTCAGCTTGGCTTCGATGAAATCCATATGCGCGATGATAGCGGCCTGGGCTCGCTCGGGCGAGCGCGTCTGCAGTGCTTCGTAGACCTGCATGGTGCTGCCAGATCTACCCGGCACTGGCCGCGCGTGCGCTAATGCCGAGATAGATTTCGCGAACCTGCTGGTTGTTCTCGAGGTCCGACGCCTTGCCTTGCAGGGCGATGCGCCCGGTCTGCAGCACATAGGCATAGTCGGCGATGCCAAGCGCCAGCGGAATCGACTGCTCGGCCAGCAACAAGGTCAGGCCTTCCTTATGCAGGCGCTGCAGCATGTCGTAGAGCGCCTCGACCACTGCGGGCGCCAGGCCCAGGCTCGGCTCGTCAAGCATCAGCAATTTCGGTTCGCTCATCAGCGCCCGACCGAGCGCCAACATCTGCCGCTCGCCGCCCGAGAGGGTGCCGGCGAGCTGGCGGCGCCGCTCGGCCAGGCGCGGGAACAACGTGTAGACGCGCTCGAACAAACTCTCAATGCGGGTCTTGTCGACAAGTGTCGTCGCGCCAAGCCGCAGGTTCTGCTCCACGGTCTGTGCGACAAAAAGGCGCCAGCCCTCCGGCGACAGGGCAAGACCCTTGCTGACGATCTGATAGGCCGGCTGCCCGGCAATCTCCTCGCCGCTCCAACTGACATGGCCCCGCGAAGGCCGCACCAGGCCGGCAATCGCATTCAATGTCGTGGTCTTGCCCGCGCCGTTCGAGCCGAGCAACGCAACGATGGTGCCGGCCTCCACTTTCAGCGAAATATCGGTGACGCCGACCAGGTCGCCGTAGCGCACTTCAAGATGCTCGATCACGAGATCGTTCATGTCATCTGCGCCTGGCGTGGTGGCCGCGTCCTAGATAGGCCTCGATGACGGCCTCGTTCTTGACAACGTCGTCCGGCTTGCCGCTCGCGATCACGTGACCCTGGTTGAACACAAGGACGCGCCTCGTCAGGGTCATGATCACTTCCATGATGTGCTCGACGATCACGATGGTGACGCCGGATTCGTGGATCTTGCGGACCAGCGCGATGGCGTCGAGCAGTTCGGTGGGCGTCAGGCCCGCGAGGGCCTCGTCGAGCAGCATAAGGCGTGGCGACGTCGCCAGCACGCGCGCGATCTCGATCCGCTTGCGTCCGGGTGTGCCAAGGGAACGAGCCCGCTGCTGCGCGAGCCGGCCCAGCCCGGTCAGTTCGAGGATGGTCCTAGCATGCTCGCGGGCGTCGTTCCGATGCGGATGACGCAGGAACGCGCCAACCATCACGTTGTCGAGCACCGTCATATCCTCGAACGTCGCCGGTACCTGGAAGGTGCGACCGATGCCGGCAACCGCATGGACCTCCGGCGACGCGCGGGTCACGTCCTGGCCATCGAACATGATCTGGCCCGTGGTAACCGGCATATCGCCCGCAATGCAATTGAAGAAGGTCGACTTGCCGGCCCCGTTCGGACCAATCAGGCCGATGATATCGCCGTTATCGACGGTCAGATCGGCGCCGGCAACGGCGCGGAAACTGCCGAAAGCTTTTGAGACGTTTTTCGCCTCAAGCAGCATGACCCCGCCTCCACCTTTTGGGCGCAATCCGGTCCCAGAGATCGAACAGGCCTCCCGGCTCAAAGCGTGCAATCAGGACAATGATGCCGCCGTAGAGAATGAAGGTCAGTCCCGAGCCTCCGCCGCCGAACCAGGTATTGGTTGCCGTCTGCAGCGGAATGAGGATCAGCGCGCCGACCAGAGGTCCAAAGAGCGTGCCGGCGCCGCCCAGGGCGGCAATGATCACCATCTGCACCGAGACGAGAATGCCGAAGCCGCTTTCCGGATCGATAAAGCCAGTCTTGATTGAATAGAGCGAGCCGGCGATCGACGTGAACACGGCACTCAACGCAAGAGCCTTGATCTTTGTCTGCAGCACAGGAACGCCAAGGCTGCGTGCGGCGCGCTCATTCGTCTTGATGGCACGCAGGTAATAACCAAACCTGCGCTGCTCCATCAGCCAGGTGATGAACAGCAGCAGGGCGAGCACGACAAGAAAGATGTAGTAGTACGGAAGCTCGCCGCGGAACGTCAGGTCCCACCAGCCGCGCGCGACCGCCGGGCCCTGCAAACCGATGGCCGCGCCGACCAGGTCCCATGTGCCGGTGAAGATGCGGATAAGCTCCGCAACCGCAATCGTTGCCATGCTGAAATAGTGGCCACTCAGCCGGAAGGTCGGCAGGCCGATCAGAATGGCCACCGCGATGCTGAGTGCGATGCCGATCGGAATGCCCGCCATCGGCGGCCATCCGAACAGCTGATAGAACAACAGCGGGCAGTAGGCGCCGAAGCCGTAGAAGATGCTGTGGCCCACCGAGACCTGCCCAGCATAGCCGCCGACGATATTCCACGCGGATGCCGAAATCGCGGCGAGCAGGAATGTCACGCCGATGTCGAGATAGAACGCCCCCGAAAAAATCATCGGGTATACTAAAAGGCACGCGCCGAGCACGACGACGCCCCAGTTGGTCGGGATGTTTTTCACGCTTTACCCATCAAGCCTTGCGGCCGCAGCCAGAGCAGCGCGACGAACAGCGAATAGACGATGATGTCCTTATAGATCGGCCCGAACCAGAACGCCGACACCGCCTGGATCAGACCGATGATCAGCCCGGCATAAAGCGCGCCCGGCACGCTGCCAAAGCCGCCGAACGCGACCACAACGAAGGCGATCAAGCCGAAGGTCTCGCCCACCGAGGGTGACCATGGATAGGCCGTCGCCATCAGCGCGCCGGCGATGCCAGCAGCGCAACCCGCCAGGCCCCACGCGAGTGCCTGCATGCGGTCGGGCCGGATGCCCATCAGCATCGCGGCGCTGCGGTCTTCCGACACGGCCAGCAACCGGCTGCCGATATTCGTGCGGGTCAGCAACAGATGAAGCGCAATGGTGAAAGCGATGGCCACGACACCAGCGACAAGTTGCGCGACCGGCAGCAGGATGCCGCCGAGATTGATCGTGCCGGACAGCGAGGTGTCCGGCAGCGAGACAAAGTTCGCGGAAAAAATCCAGAACGCCGTGTACCGCAGCAGCAGTGCAAGCCCGAATGTCGAGAGGATCTGCGCCAGCATCGGGCCGCGCATCACATGGCGGATCAGTCCGGCATAGACGACGACGCCGAGAACAAAAAGCGCGATGGCCGCCCCCGTGCCGAACGCGGCCGGACCGCCACCGAGCCACACGACGACCAGCAGCGCGACATACATTCCGAGCATGACGAATTCGCCGTGCGCGAAATTGATGACGTTCATCATGCCCCAGATCAGCGTCAGACCTGAGGAAAACAAAGCGTAGATGGCCCCCAGCAAGAGGCCACCGACGACGACTTGCAGGAGTAGCATTGTCTATTTCGCCCAACCCGCCATCGGCCACTGCAGCTTGGCGTCGGCGGCCTTCTCCGGCCAGACCAGCTGGTAGTTTTTCCCGTGCAGCTGGATCAGGTAGGTCGCGGCCAGAATGTTCTGCCCTGTGTCATCAAATTTCACCCCTTGGTATCCCATCATCAGCTGCTCAGGCTTGAGATCCGTTTGCGTCAGGGCGACACGGATCTTCTCAGGATCGGTCGAACCAGCGCGGTTGATCGCATCGATCAGCGCAAAGAAGCTCTGCATGTTGCGCGCACTGGTGTCGTCAAGGTCGCGGCCCGTCTTGGCCTTGTACATCTCGTTGATCTTGTAAGTAGTCGATCCCGGCTTGCCGACCGCCCAAGCGCTGCGATTCATCACGCCCTGTGCGACGTCGAAGACCGCCGGGACGAAGGACGGATCGGAAAAACCGCTGTCGTCGCCGATCACCATCGGCGGCTTGTAGTCGAGATTCTTCATCGTCTTCATGTAAAGGATCGAATCCGCGGTGTAGCTGATGAAGATCACGACGTCGGGATTCTTATCCTTCAGTTGCAACACCTGTGCGGAGACATCCGTCGAGCTCGCGCTGTAAGGAATGCGGATTGCGACCGCAATGTTCGCCTTCTTGGCTTCCTCAGTGATCGATTCCGCAACCGAGGTGCCATAGTCGGTATTCTCGTTGACGATCGCGATGGTATCGATCTTCTTGCCAGCCTTTTTCATGTCGTCGAAGAAGCGCATGTAGGTGCGGGCGTAGTCGCTGGCGATCGGCGTACCGCGGAACACCCATTTGAACCCGCGCCCGGTGATGTTGAGTGCGGCCGATTCCCCGACCATAAAAGGAATGCCGTAGCGCTCTGCAACCGCGGTCGCCGTGAAGCTGCACGATGACTGGTATGCGCCAAGCATCACGTGCACCTTGTCCTGCGTGATCAGGCGTGTGGTGAGCTGTTGTGCGAGCGAGGGATTGCCCTGATGATCGGTAAGGATCAGCTCGAGTTTCGCGCCGTCGAGATTGGGCAGGCCCGCGCCCTTGGCGAGAGGCAGATCGCCCAATTCGGGATGCGGGTTGTTGACGATCTCGGCGACGAGCTCGGCCGCCGCCTTCGACGCCTGGCCTGCCGCGCCGGCATTGCCGGTCAGCGGCCACGTGATGCCAACCTTGACGGTCTCGGCGGCTGCGGCAGGATTGCCGACATGGAGCAACGTGGTGGCAGCCATTGCCGCGGCGAACAGGAACGGTTTGCGTTTCAAGGATCCCTCCCGACGGGTTTTGGTTGGCTTGACCGGACCTGATGTTTTGCGTGTCAGGAATTGCCCGTCATTGTATGGGTGAGCCGTCTTCACTAGCGTATAAGGAGTCTGACCACGCTAGAAAGCACTGTCTGGGCTGTCAATTGTGCAACACCGCAAGCCGCCGGAATCCGAGGAGCGAACGTGCCCAACCACTACGACGTGACGACGATCACCGTGCGCCCCAACACCCAGCCGAAAGCGCTGGCCGTCCTGAAGGACCAGTTGGCGAACGCGCGCGGGTTCGTGGCGTGCTGGTTCACCGATATCGGCGCGCTCAACCGGATCATGATCATCCGCGCGGTCGATGATCTCGCTGCGAATTTGAACGAGCGTCGCGCGCTGCTGGTGTCGCGCAATCCATTCGGCATCGGCGACCTTATCGACGAGATGACGATGGATATCTACTCCGCCCTTGACTGTGTTGCGCCAATGGCGCCGGGCGACATGGGGCCGTTCTACGAGGTGCGTACCTACGTGTTCAGGCCGGACGGCGTCGCGCCGACCGAGCAGCTATGGCGCGAATGGCTGCCCAAGCGCGAGAAGGTATCACCGATCTTGACGGCAATGATGTCGGCGACGGGCCGGGTCGCGCGCTTCATGCACATCTGGCCGTACAAAAGCCTCGACGAGCGCGCCCGTCTGCGCGCCGAGGCCGTCGCAGACAAGGTATGGCCGCCGCCGGGCGGGCCCGAGCAATTCGTCAGGATGCAGAACGACATCTACATGCCGGCTCCCTTTTCGCCGCTCCGCTGATGTGGAGGTCCCGGAAATTTGCATTCCAGAGTTCGCGAGATAGGAATTTTCAGGGAAAACCTTGTAGGTTGGGACTTCGGCTTCGCGCTGCTCTGGGTCAAAAGCAGACGTGCGCTGCATAAGTCTGCTTTTGACCCAAAGCGAACATTGTCAGCTTTCGGGGAAGAGCGGCCCGTGGCAAGGTGAGGGCGGCGTTGCCCGGTTTTATTGCGCGTTCACCCAGTTATCTGACCCCGTCAACTTGACGGACACATCAGAAAAGAAGAGCCGCAGCGGGTTACCGTCCGCCGTACCTCGGTGATCGGTTGAGATCAGAAGGGGGCCCGCGTTCTTGTAGTCGGCCCACGTCGCTGTCAACAGCTTTGGCCTTTTTTGCGTTCCGGGGCCACCCCCATGATAGACAATTTCCTCAATTCGGTTGTCGGCGCCGACGTAAAGCTCCCAGGTGTCGCCGGGCGCGTAACCACCTTCCGATGGATATTTCACTACGACCCGCTTTGCGGGACCGTTACCCAGCGGCAGTTTTTGGGTGCCCTCATCAGTAACCGTGGCGCTGCCGTCCCAGGAAAAATGCAGCACGAGGAGCAGCCAGTAATTGTCGTTGCTAAAAGCTGGGTCGATTTCGTTCCTCACGAGGTCAGATTGGTTGCCGAGCTGCGAACGTGAGTACGTCACCTTCACCGGCTTGCCATCGTTGCCTTTGCCTTCATAGGAAATCAGGTCTGTCTTGGGCTCCCATTCCCAGCTGCGAGAAAGATTCAGTCCGGGCGCCTCGAGGTTAAAGGTGTAGCGGATTTTCTCGATTTGACCAAAGGAGTCAAATCCATAGGCGTTGAACATTTGTTGGAAAATCGGCGGGCGGTCCTGCGCCCGGGCAATTGTCGGAAGCGCCAAGACCAATACCGTCAAACCCAGAAGATGAATCATACTGCGACGAGGGACTTCGAAAAAACGGCGGTTGATCTCTTCGAGCGTTTTTTTTGGGCTCATGGTTGAATCTCCAAAGTTCACTTGGCGGTGCAGTGGCTGACCTTTCATCCTAGCCGGTCTGTGCCACCAGGCGTGTGAGAACGTTGTCGGGCGCGCGACGGCGGATCAACGCGTCGATGCCGAGGCTGCGCCCGGCGGCATAGACCGCGAACTGCACGTGCAAGATCGCAAGAAACATGTAATTCCAAGGCCATTCGCCGGGATGGCGATAGAGGCCGAGCCAGAGGTGCAGCGAGTACACTGCGGCAACAACCCCGACGAGTCTGACGCTGACGCCAAGCATCAGCGACACCGCGAACACAAGCTCGGCCAGAAACACGAGCGGGTCGATAATGGTGATCAAGGGTAGGTATACGCTCTTGACGAGCTCGCGGTGAAACGCGAACGCCGCATGCTCGCCCATCTGTCCCGTCCAATACTTGAAGCCGCCGGAGACTGGTAACGGCAGCTTCCAGAGGCAGCCCTGAAACCACTGCGCGCCGATCAGCAGGCGGCAAATCCAAATGATTGCGTTGCTGCAGCGCCGCTGTTCCGCATCTTCCGACCAATTCTTAAAGGCAACCCAAACACTCGCGAAGAGCAACGCCCAAAACAACGCGACCATAACGTATTGAAAGATGCCCAGCGCCCGATGATCGTCGGTCGCTCCGATCAGAAATAGCCAACTATCGAGAAAAGGATTCGTGCGCATCGTTGTCTCCCCACCGACAGTGGATTACTGCAGCCCTCTAGCGCTCCATCCAGCTTATTTGCTCCTGGCATGTCGGCCAAGCGTCCAGGGCGAATTGGCCATCAAGCGCACACGATCGTGAAGAACATCGGACGGCGTATTGGCTGAGAGTTTTGATCTAACCGTAGATATGGGCTTGTCGGCCATCAATGAGAACCGCTACCAATATTCCGCAAATTGTAGGGTCAAACAGATCGAGCGGTTGAGATGGAAGCGGCGGCGCTCTATGCCTTTGCGCAAGTGCGACAAAAGCCTATCCTGTGTTTTGCCCATGTCACAAATCAAATGGGCCGCATCGACGTCGATTTCGAAAAGGGTGAAGCGGACGGCACCAATGATGCGCTGGACCTGGTAGCGATCGCAGCGAGCCGCCTGTTGTCGCGGCTCTCGCCGTGACCGTTGCAGCGATCGGAATCATGTGTAAGGCGCCGCGGCCCGGCGCTTCCAAGACTCGGCTTGCAAGGGCAATCGGCGCGGTTGCCGCCTCTGAACTATCGGTCTGCTTCTTGCGCGACGTCGCCGCGACGATCGAGGCGGTACCGGAAATACTGGGCAGGAAGGGCTACGCCGTCTATGCTCCGGCGGGAACCGAACGGGTGCTGCGCGAGCTGTTTCCAGAAAAGTTTGGGCTGTTGCTTGAGGCGGGCGAAGATCTTGGTGACGCGCTGTTTGGCGCCACGCGCGACCTGTTACTCGTTGGACACGACTGTGTGCTGCTGGTCAACGGCGATAGCCCAACGCTTCCTTCCCGTTTTCTGGTTCAAGCAATTGAAGCACTGCGTGGCGATGGCGACCGGCTGGTGCTTGGTCCAGCAAGCGATGGCGGCTACTACCTGATCGGGTTAAAGCGCCCACACCAGCGACTGTTCACACAAATTGAATGGGGAACTGACACCGTGTTCAGCCGTACATGCGAACGCGCCGCCGAAATCGGACTTGCGACCACTCTGCTCCCGGAATGGTACGACATCGACGATGTTGAAACACTGCAGTGGCTGCGGGATGAACTAACTGGTCATTCGGCGCGATTTCGAGGCGGCAGCCCTGCTTCGGCGACGCGAACGTTTCTTGCGTCCGCGCTGCCGGCGAGCCCGTGACCTTATGTCGGGATTGGCTCAATCGGCACCCTTCACCGAAAAACAACGGCCGCTTTATCCTTTAGCCGTTATCGGTGCGGCCTTTGCAGGCCTGACGCTGGCCGCACCTTTTGCCTTTCAGGCCGGTGGCGATAATGCGTTCATCGCCCTTGCTGTTCCGGCGGGCTTATTGGCCCTTGCAGCAGCGCGTGTGGCGGAGCGCACGCCGGCAAACCGCGCGCTTTGGTTAATTTTCGGTATCGGAGTTCTGCTTCGGGTCTATGTGCTGCTGTTTGAGCCGCTCCTGTCCACCGACATCTTCCGCTACATCTGGGATGGCAAGGTTCAGGCGACCGGCATCAACCCATATCGCTATTTTCCTGCCCACGACGCGCTTGCGCATCTGCGCGACGCGACAATCTTTCCCAGGATCAATCGGGCCGATTATGCCGTCACGATCTATCCACCGGTCGCCGAACTCTTCTTTTTGCTCGTCACTCGCATCGGTGAAAGCGTCACCGTCATGCGTCTCGCCTTGCTCGGTTGCGAGGCCGCGAGCGTATCTTTGATCGTCCTGTTTTTACGCCGCATGCAACGGCCGGCCACCCGCGTGGTCGCATACTTCTGGCATCCGCTTCCGCTGTGGGAGATTGCCAATAATGGCCACATTGATGCGTTGGCGGTCGCACTGATGCTGCTCGGACTGTGGGTCGCGCTGACCGGTCATGCCATGCGCGGAGCAGTCTTGATTGCGCTCGCGGCACTGGTGAAGCCATACGTGGCGCCGGCATTGGCGTCGATCTGGCGCCCATGGGACTGGAAGATGCCAGCCGTCGTGATCACGGTAATCGCGCTCTGTTATCTTCCGTATCTTTCTGTGGGCTGGGGAGTTTTTGGTTTCGTGACCACGGGATATCTGACGGAAGAGGGCATTATCTCCGGTAACGATCTCTGGCTGCTGTCCGTCTGGCGTTTCGTTTTCGGCACACAACGTGGCGATGTTGCCGCCTACGCCGTCGTGGCGACGTCGATTGTGCTCTTTATGATGCTGTCGGCCGCGCGCCGCTCCGACAGGACAACGGCATCCAGCCTTAATGATACGAATATGCTGTTACTTGTGGTTTTGCTCCTGGTGTCGCCAAACCGTCCCTGGCACTTTCTTCCAATCGTGCCATTCGTTGCGCTCTGCGGTAACGTACCTACCTGGGTAGTTTCAATTGGAGCACTCCTGCTGACCAACGAAATGTACTGGGAATTCCACCTCCCAAAGCCGGTCATCAAGTCTATTCTATTTGGAAGTTTTCTCCTGACGTGCATTTGGTCAGCCCGGGCGGCGTACTTGAAAAAGGGCGCGGGCACAGGACGATCGCAATGAGCGGTTCCAACGGTAATGCTGACGTGCGCGTTGATCCGCGACGCTACCATGAATCAGTCAAAGGCGAGCGCACCGAAGTCGCCGCCCACCCGCCGGTCTGCGTCTATCTGGAAGTCACTAATCGCTGCAATTTACTGTGCACCACATGTCCGCGCACTTACGAGGAGCTCGAGCCCCCGACAGACATGAGCTGGGATTTGTTCAGGTCGATTATCGACCAACTGCCCGATCTTGCCAGGGTTGTGCTGCATGGTGTCGGCGAGCCGATGTTAGTCGCGGACCTGCCGCGCATGGTGAGATATTTGAAGGACCGTGGCGTCTTCGTTTTGTTCAACACCAACGGCACGGTCCTCAGCGAACGCAACGGGCGCGCGCTGATCGCAGCCGGCCTCGACGAACTGCGCGTATCGCTCGATGCGTCTAACCGCGAAAGTTTTAAAGCCGTCCGGGGCAGAGATTATTTTAACCGCATCGTGCGCAACGTGCGTGCGTTTTGCGAGCTGCAGAAGCGCGAGGGACACGCTAAACCGCAAGTGTCCGCTTGGTTGACCGGCTTGCGGGAGACCGTGAAGGACTTGCCGGCCTTTGTGAAACTCGCGGCAGATATCGGCGTTAGGGAAGTCTATCTGCAGAGACTCGTGTTCTTCGACAAATCAACGATCGGCAAGGCACAACCGGATCAGGCGCTTTTCGAGCGCTTGACGCGCGAAGAAGCGGGCTATCTTAAACAAGCCGAGGACCTGGCGCGCGCGCTTGGTATCACTTTCAGCGCGTCGGGCGCGGCGTCCGAGCCGGGTTTGAGCCTGAAAAGAATCGACGATGGCTTGCCATGGTCGCACTGCCGGCGGCCGTGGTCGCTGATGTATTTCACGGCTAATGGCCGGGCGCTGCCGTGCTGTATCGCGCCGTTTTCGCAGCACGGCTACGAAAATTACACGTTGGGCGACGCGACCCAGCAAACCTTGCGGGACATCTGGAACGCAGCGGCCTATCGGGAATTTCGCAAGGCCTTGCTGTCCGACAAGCCGTCCGCCGTCTGCGCCAACTGCGGCCTGCGCTGGAGCCTGTGAGCACCGTCATGCATGTACCGCGGCCCACCGCCCTCCAGCCGGCCGTAGTCTCGGCGGTCATTCCATGCCTCGACGAGGAAGCGGCCATCGCACGAGTCGTGACCTCTGTGCTCGCGCAGGATGTGTGCGAAGTTGTGGTAGTCGATGGCGGCTCGCGGGACAGAACCGTCTATGAGGCAACCGGTGCCGGCGCCCGCGTCGTTATTGAGCCACGCCGCGGTTACGGGCGCGCGATCCAGGTGGGCATCGCCGCCGTGCGCAAGGACGCGGACATCGTGGTCTTTCTCGATGGCGACGGAAGCGATCCCGCGGAGTTTATCCCGGACCTGGTATCGCCGATTCTCGCGGAGAAAGCCGTCTTCGTTCTCGGCTCGCGAGTTCGCGGCGCGCGGGAGCGCGGCAGCCTAACGCCGCAACAGCTTATGGCCGCTTATGTCGGGCGCCTGCTCTTGCACCTTGTTTACGGGGCACGTTTCAGCGACCTCTCGCCATTTCGTGCGATCCGACGCGACGTGCTGGACCGCCTCGGCATGAGCGACATGACGTACGGCTGGAACCTGGAAATGTTGATGCGGGTTGCGGCTGCCCGACTGCCGGCATGTGAGATCGCCGTCGGCCAGCGTCGTCGCCTTGGCGGCGCTTCGAAGGTTTCAGGCAACTTCACCGCTGGGTTAAAGGCGGCCCAGGCTATGATGGCGACTTTCATCCAGCTCGCGCTTCGGCTGCGGCGCGCAAATGACGGATTTGAAAAATAAGAAGGCCGTGTTATCGGCCCCTAGCGGACATTCGTGACATAGCCCGAAGGAGCGTATAAGCGACGGCGAGGTAACCCCCGAGGCTGCTGGTGACTGACCATCCGCCGGGCTTCTTCCAAGGCACCGAAATGCCAACCGCCGGGTGGTGGGAGGCGCTTTGGCCCGACCCGGCGAGAGTTCTTAGTGCCGTCGGCCTGCGTCCCGGCATGAACGTTATCGATTTATGCTCTGGCGACGGGTGGTTCACCCTTCAAATCGCCAAAGGCGCGCAGCATGTTTTCGCAATCGATATTGATCCAATCCTGTTGGAAGTTGCGAGGCATCGGCTTGTGGAAAGCGGACTGACCAATTGTGAGTTTATTGCTGGTGACGCTTACAATATTGCGAGACTTGCCGGTCCGGTCGATTTTATTTTCTTAGCGAATGCCTTCCACGGCGTTCCTGACCGTTTTCGCCTCGCGAAGGCCGTGGGCGGCGCACTCAAAGCAAATGGGCTGTTCGCAATCGTCAATTGGCATAAGCGCCCGCGCGACGAAACGCCTATCCTTGGAGAACCACGAGGGCCAAAGACGGAATTGAGAATGTCGCCAGAGGAAACGATTGAGTCGGTGGAAGCCGGTGGGTTGAAATTCAGGAAGAAGATCGACATACCGCCGTATCATTACGGTGTTGTCTTTGGCTTGTGAGGTCCCTGCGTGCCACCTTTGCTCGACAATAAGTCTCCAACAGCTAAATCCGTTTTCGATCCTTCTGCGCTCTTGCGTGAAGCTCGGCGTCAAAAGGGTCTTGCAACTGTAAACGTGCCGTCGATCTGCGTTCTTGATCCAGACGGAGACATTGTTCGTCGTTTGAAGGCAACTGGTCAGGCGCAACTTGCCAAGGACTGGCCGTGCTATCACACTGAACTTTATACGTTTGCAATCGGTTCACAGGCCGTAGGGATCGTTGGATGCGCAGTGGGCGCTCCCTTTGCTGTTCTTGTCGCGGAGGAGCTTTTCGCGTGCGGTTGTAATTTTCTGATTAGTCTGACCTCGGCAGGTCAAATTACCCCGACTGCTAAGCTTCCATATTTCGTCGTGATAGACCGCGCTTTGCGCGATGAGGGCACCAGCTATCATTACAGCGCCGCATCGGAATACAGCGAAGCAGCCCCGGAGTTGATTACAACAACGATGCGGGTATTGAAAGCCAGTGGCGTAAACGCCGTCAGTGGAGCCACTTGGACTACCGATGCTCCTTTCCGCGAAACCAAGCAAGCCATCGTCGCTGCGCGTTCCAAGGGAATACTCGCTGTGGAAATGGAGGCCGCTGCATTGTATGCGTTCGCCAGCGCCCGCAACAGAAAAGTTCTCTGCCTCGCGCACGTTACAAACACGATGGCGGTCGCTAATCAGGATTTTGAGAAGGGCGAGGCGGATGGGACTATCGATGCCTTGCGTGTTCTGAAGGCAATTATCTGTGGCGCATAATGTCCGCCACTGGCCCAAAGCGGTGCCAAACCTGCCGAACTTCCGGTACAACTGCCAACAAAGGTCGAATTGGCCATCAATCTCAAGACAGCGAAGGCGCTGGGCCTCGGAGTGCCGAGTACCCTTCTGACTAGCGCCAACGAAGTTATTGAGTGAGAAGAAGGTCCCTAGTGGCGCTTAACGGATATCATTTACCGCCCTGCACACGTCCGTCTTTAGGGGTAAAGCGGACATCGCGTTAACGTGTCGCAATGCTTCCGGCGAGCTCACTTTGCGTTCTGCGCGGCCAGATCTTCCCGCCCCTTATTGTGGTCGCGATTTTGCCCGCGCAACAAATTGCCTGACCTTTTGCAGGTCCTTGGTGTGGCTTCCGTCGTCCCTGTCAGTCTTGGTTTTTGAATCGACTCCTGCCGGCCGCACTGTTCTTATGGCGTCGGCCACATTATCGGGACCCAGTCCGCCAGCAATGATAACGGGAATGTTTACGCTCCCGACGATTTTTCTGTCGATCTCCCAGTTATGGCTTATGCCAAGCGCGCCAATCTGTCTGTCACCCGGCTGATGGCTGTCTAAAAGCAACATGTCGGCAATATCGTCGTAGCTTCGCGCGATAGCGATACTTTCCCCGCCAACCACCGGAATACTTCGCATAACAAAGAGGGGGCCAAATCGCCTCTTGAGGCTCTGTACGGTCGACGCTGTGAGCAGGTCAGTCGATGCACCCAAATGCAGAATCTCGGTTTTCAGTTCTGAAATGGCACGCTCGATGAATCGCACGTCGGAAGAGAGCAGCAGGGCCGAACCTTTGCACTTTGTCGGAATGGCAGAAAATATAAGACGCGCATTCTCGATGCTGCGCTCGCGCGGAAATGAGCCATCACCCACCAGTACTCCTATGTGATCAACGCCCAGCTCTGCGAGCGCTTTCGCTTCCTCGGGACTTGAAGTCTCATAAATCTGGACGAGCATCTGTGCGACCTACAAGTCGTGACATACAGACGCACAAGTACCTAGCGGATATTCATGACAAAATCGAACCGACCAGTAACACCATCGCCTAGGTCCATTAATTGCATCAGTAGTTCGCGCTGGAACAGGCTGTCCCGTGAGTTCGCCGGCTCATTGGGAAAATAGAGCTGGGTGGTGAGCAAACGGGTGCCCGGCGCCTGAACCTTGACATGATAGTGCCTCGTGCGGCCGGTGTAGACAGCAGGCACAATGGTTCGAAACTGATATGTGCCTTCGGATCCGGTGATGACATGGCCGCGATATCGAAAACCGACGTCGTCATATTCGCCCTTCTCGTCCGCATGCCACAGATCGACCACCGCTCCCGGAAGCGGGCGGCAGCTTCTGGTCAGCACAAAGCCGGACAGCGTAGCAGGACGCGCTTGAGCACTTGGCTCGCGTAGGTCACTACGTTGCGGTGATTTCGGCTTGAAAAATGGCCCCTCGCCCTGGCGTAACGTCGGTTCGTCGCCGTCGCGACAAGAAAGTGTCGGCTTGAGTTCCTGCGCAAGAGCGGCGTTACGGGAGAGTTCCCAGGCCGCGGCAACCATACCGGAGTCCAGCAGAAACCCACGCCGCGTCAGTTTCGACAATCTGTTCATCAAGCCAACTAAAGCTGTTGTTCAGTTCCCTTCCGATCTGGAGAAGTTACCGCCAGCTTGAAAACTGGTTGAACAAAGGTGTGTGATCGCGAGGACTTCGCGATCCAGCCCAACCTGCCGGGATCGGACAATTCGCTGTCATCCAGGCTTTGGCGCCCCCGCTCGGTTTAGATGTGAGCGTAATATACGCGATCCGCGCGAAATCGAGCGAGCCGTAGCGGCGTTTGCACGTCTCGCAAGTGGCGGTCTGGTCGTAACGTCGAGCCCTTTGACGGTGGTTCATGGGGGTAAAGCGGACATCCCGTTTTGCACTGCACATGTCTGCTTCTGACCTATAGCGGACATTCCCCCTCCGAACCTTTCGTTGGATACACTATCTTTGGGCAAAGGCATGAGTATCCGTGCCGGCTGACCTGGAAACACTAGTCATGCGCAGCGAACGGTTTGATTTTCCCAGTGCGAAGGGCGAGCGATTGGCGGCGGTACTCGATCTGCCGCTCGGCAAGCCGGTGGCCTTTGCGTTGTTTGCTCATTGCTTTACCTGTGGCAAGGAAATACCGGCCGCCAAGCGCATCGCGGAGCGGCTGGCGATGGACGGCATCGGGGTGCTGCGCTTCGATTTCACTGGACTCGGCGGCAGCGGAGGCGAATTCGCCAATACGCATTTTTCTTCGAACGTTGACGATCTGGTCGCTGCAGCAGATCATTTGCGCAAAACGCATGGCGCGCCCGCGATCCTGATCGGCCATAGTTTAGGTGGTGCCGCGGTGCTGGCCGCCTCGCGCAGAATTCCCGATGCCCGAGCGGCGGTAACGATCGCCGCGCCCTACGACCCGTCGCATGTCGTTGGCTTGTTCAAAGAGCACGTCGACAAGATTCGCGCCGACGGCGAGGGGGTGGTGACGCTGGCCGGGCGGCCGTTTCGCATCACACGCGAATTCCTAGATGACGTAGCGGAGCAGAAGCTGGGCGAATGTCTTGCCACGTTGCATCGGGCCTTGCTCATTTTCCACTCGCCGACAGACGACACGGTCGGCATCGAGAATGCGTCGCGGATTTTCGGCGCCGCCAAACACCCGAAAAGCTTCGTCTCACTTTCCGGCGCCGATCACCTGTTAAGCAAAGCAAGTGACGCCGTTTATGTGGCGAAAGTGATCGCCGCCTGGGTCGAGCGGTATCTCAACAAACCCGAGATCATGACCGAAGCAGAGGTCGAAGCTGGCCTCGTGTTAGTGCGAGAGACGCACGGAGGCAAATTTCAGCAGGAGATATTGACGGGGCCGCATCACTTGCTGGCCGACGAACCGGTCAAACTCGGTGGGCTGGGTTCTGGTCCGGGGCCATATGATTTCCTGCTGGCCGGGCTTGGTGCCTGCACCTCGATGACGATCCGCCTTTACGCCGACTTTAAAAGGATTCCGCTTGAGAACGTCTCCGTGCGGCTCAATCACGAGAAAAAGATCCATGCAAAGGATTGCCAGGACTGCGACAACAAGGTCGCCAAGGTCGATCACATCTATCGTTCCATCACCTTGGAAGGCCCACTCGACGCGGAGCAGCGTAAGCGGTTGATGGAGATCGCGGACAAATGTCCGGTGCATCAGACGCTTGAATCGAACATCGACATAAGCACTACCGAGCGGTTGGCCTGACTTTCCCGCACCTCGGCGACGCCGCCGTCGTTGCTGCGGTGCTGGGAGTCTGCCGCTTAACGGATAGTTATCCCGTGCACCTACCGGAGTTACATTGGTGTTCGAGTGAAAGGGCGCTTCCGCTTCTGCCCCAAACGGGTCAATGGATCCACCGGTGAGTAATGGTAGCTTTCTCCAATATGCATGCTACCAGAAGCTGCGTCGAATGCACAACTCCGACTATTAGCAAGCGGTTGAATATCGAAAACTCGCTGAAGCAGCGGAAGAACCCGCCGCCAAAAAAGAGTTTTTAGAGTTGGCCGAGGCTTGCGAAGAGGCCGCTGACAAGATCGACGATTGTCGAGCTAGCGGATAATTCGGACATTCTGGTTTGCGTTTTTTCAGTGTCCGCTTCTGGCCCAAAGCGGACATCACTAGTTGCATTGCATCATCCGGCGCGGCCTGGTGGGCCATCGCTAACCCGCTGTTCGGGCCGTCTACAAAATGTGCGGTGCAGCAGTCGATTTGCGCTTCTCGGTGGCCAGCTCTGCCGGTCGCCCGAGGAATACAAGGCGTGGTCGCAAAATCTCGGTCATGAACACGTGCTGACGATGTTCTGCAGCTATGGCGTCGTGAGCGGCAGGCAGAGATCTTGCGATCGAAGCCACCCGATAAGCAATAACACCTTAGCATGAAAGCTATAGAATTAGATTTAATAGTGCTAATCTCAATCTAATTCTGTCGGCAGGCGGTGATGCCTAATCTCTGCGGTCGCCGAATAATAAAAGCGCGTTGCTTGGGGAGTTCGATTCATTCTGCAAAAGAGGAGAGTGAGGTCCGATGCTGAGATCCGCTCGCAATTGTCGGCTGGTTAATATGTCGACCGCTGTCTTGATAGCTGCTGCTATCTTAATGTTCGGCATTGCTGGTGGCGGGAGTCCAGGCAGTGGCCATTTCGTTTCGACCGCTCACGCCCAATCGAACGTTAAAGAGAAAGTCGGCAAAGAGAAGATCATCAAAGACATTAAGTCGTTGATTGAGCGATTGCGCCACGGCGAGCTGCCGGAAGGAATCGCAAAAACAAACGGAAGGATCGAGGCGACCGAGGTCGACGTCTCATCAAAATATGCCGGTCGGCTAGAAAGTGTGATGGTGAACGAGGGTAATGACGTCAAAGTGGGTGATGTGATCGCCCGCATAGATTCACCCGAATACCAAGCCCAGTTGCGAACGGCGCAGGCGAACGTGCTCGTCGCTAGACATACATTGGCGGCAGCTGAGGCAAAGATCGCCCAGGCCCAAGCCGATTTGGTGTATGCGACAGCGGACCTGGAACGCGGCAAGGAATTGGTGGAAAAGGGATGGCTGACCAAGCAAATGTACGATCAACGCGTGGATAGATTCAGCACCGATAAAGCGACACTAGATGCCGCAGAAAAACAGGCCGATGCGACAAGGTCCGTGGTTGAAGCCGCGCAGGCCGAGGTTGAACGGATCAGTTCCATCCTCACGGATCTTACGATTCTTTCGCCTCGCGACGGACGGGTCCAATATCGGCTCCATCGCTCTGGAGAGGTCGTCAACGCGGGACAACGAATTGTTCAGATCCTGGATCTGAAGGACGTCTACATGACGGTTTACCTTCCCGCTGCCCAAGCAGGAAGGCTAACAATCGGAGATGAGGCCCGCCTGATCGTCGATCCGTACCCGGACTCGGTCATCCCGGCGAGTGTTAGCTTTGTCGCCACGGAAGCCCAGTTTACGCCGAAAACGGTCGAGACGGCCGAGGAGCGCGAAAAGCTCATCTTTCGTGTCAAGCTGCAGATCGATCCGACGGTGCTGGCCAAATATTATTCTGAGGTGAAGACCGGAATTCGCGGCGTGGGTTTCGTCAGGACCGACCTTGCCGTTTCGTGGCCGCCAGACCTTGCAGTGAAGCTTTCCCGTGGTCAATGACGTCGTAGCCAAGGCCGAACGCGTTTCCCATCGTTATGGGAAAACGCTTGCGCTTGACAATGTCACCTTGGATATCCCCGCCGGCCAGATGATCGGAATGATCGGGCCGGACGCCGCTGGCAAGTCCACGCTGCTCGGGCTCATCGCAGGCGTTCGCGTAATCCAGGAAGGCCGGGTCATTGTGTTCGGCGGCAATATGGCCGACCAAGCATACCGAAACTCCCAAATTGGCCGGATCGCTTACATGCCCCAGGGCCTTGGCAGCAATCTCTATCCGACACTCAGCGTCTTTGAAAATATCGACTTCCACGGGCGCTTGTTCGGCCTATCGCATGCTGAGCGCCAACGCCATATGAACGAGCTGCTCAAGGCGACAAGCCTCGACACCTTCCAGGACCGTCCGGCTGGCAAGCTATCTGGCGGCATGAAACAGAAGCTCAGCCTGTGCTGTGCCCTGATCCATGATCCCGACCTCCTTATCCTTGACGAGCCCACCACGGGTGTCGATCCGCTTTCCCGCAGGCAGTTCTGGGAACTGATCGGCAACATGCGTGTGCGCCGTCCGAGCATGAGCGTGATCGTCGCGACCGCTTACATGGACGAGGCGCAGCAATTCAACTGGCTCTGCGCCATGTATGGCGGCAAGGTCATTGCGAGCGGAAAAACATCCGAAATCTTGCAAAAGACCGGAGAGAAAACCCTTGAGGCGGCCTTCATCCGTCTGTTGCCCGAAGAAAAGCGCGCAGAGCACAAGGAGGTCGTCGTGCGACCGCGGACCTCTGATGACTCGGGAGTACCAGCCATCGAGGCCAACGGCCTTACTAAACGGTTCGGCAATTTCACCGCAGTGGACCATGTAAGTTTCCACATCTCGCGCGGCGAAATCTTTGGCTTCCTAGGCTCGAACGGCTCCGGCAAGTCTACCACAATGAAAATGCTGACAGGGCTTCTGGTTCCGACGGAGGGGACATCGAAGCTGTTCGGCAAGCCCATGGAAGCCGACGACATGCAGGCGCGCCACAATGTTGGCTATATGTCACAGGCGTTCTCGCTCTATACCGAACTCACAGTCCGACAAAATCTCGAACTGCATGCTCATCTCTATCATCTGCCCGCAAATGAGATTAATGGCCGGGTCGATGAACTGCTTGGGCAGTATCACCTGAAGGATGTCGCCGATGAGTCTCCCCCGGACTTGCCGCTTGGCGTAAAGCAGAGGCTCCAACTTGCCGTGGCTGTCTTGCATCACCCGTCCATGCTCCTTCTCGATGAACCGACCTCGGGGGTGGATCCTGTCGAACGGGACGAGTTTTGGCGCACGCTCATCCATCTGTCGCGCGACGACGGCGTCACAATATTCATTTCCACCCATTTCATGAATGAGGCCGAGCGCTGCGACCGTATCTCCCTGATGCATGCCGGCAAGGTTTTGGCAGTCGGGCCGCCTGCCGAGCTGGTGCGTCAGCGGGGTTCTGCCACTCTGGAAGACGCCTTCATTTCCTATCTGGAAGAAGCGAGCGGTATCAAGCTCAGCGATAAGCCTCCGGCAGCTGCGCAAGAAGGCACCATCCAGTCAATGGCGAAGCCGCATGAGAGCACGCGGCGCTTCGATCTGGGCCGCCTATGGGCTTACACACGGCGCGAAGCGATGGAGCTTATTCGAGATCACATCCGCCTGTTCTTTGCCATTCTGGTGGGTCCAATCGTGATGATCGTTATCGCCTATGGCGTCTCGCTCGATGTCGAAAATGTGCCTTTTGCCGCTTTCGATCAAGACCGGACGAAAGAGAGCCGGGATGTGATCGACGCGTTTTCATCGAACCCGCGATGGTTCGTCGAAATACCGCCGCCAATCAGCTCGGGCGATGAGCTCGATTACAGGTTTCGTAGCAACAATGTTTCTGTAGCCGTGGAGATTCCGCCCAAGTACGGCCGCGACCTTATCGCGGGCCGTACTCCAGAGATCGGGGTGTGGATTGATGGCGCCATGCCCTTCCGCGCTGAGACACTGAGGCGCTATGTCCAGACTCTTGTCGCCGCAAATCTCTTCTGGCCGGAACCCTCGGCTACCGGTGTTGAAAACCCTGTCAATTTCGAGACCCGCTTACGCTACAATCAATCGTTTGAGAGCATCGTTGCTGAAGTGCCAAACACAATCATGCTCCTGTTGATGTTGATCCCAGCCGTCATGGCGACCGTTGGGGTCGTTAAAGAGAAAGAGACCGGATCGATCGCCAACTTTTATTCGACGCCAATCACAAAGTTTGAGTTCCTGTTCGGTAAGCAATTGCCCTACATCGTCGCGGCAATGATCAGTTATGTGATCATGATTCTGCTTTCGGTGTTCCTTTTCCAGGTGCCGGTGAAGGGCTCCTTTCTGGTGCTCACGCTTGGTACTCTGCTTTATGTGGGAGCAGCAACAGGCTTTGGGCAACTTATTTCGACCTTCACGAAGACGCAAGTCTCTGCGGTGTTTGCCACCACTGTGCTCGCAATGATACCGGCTGCTAACTTCTCGGGCGTATTGGTGCCAGTGTCATCTCTTGGTGGCGTGGCGCGCGTGGCTGGTCTGTCCTTCCCACCGGCTTGGTATCAGGTACTTAGCATCGGTGCCTTCACGAAGGGGCTGGGCTTTGAGGACCTTAGGCACAATCTGGCCGTACTCGCTGCCTTTTTCGTGGCCTACCTCCTCGCGGCGGTCCTGATCCTGCAAAAGCAGGAGCGCTGATATGGCTCTCAAGCCGTCCAGCCCCAAGGCAGTACAAAAGCTGGCCGTCAAACAGAGGCTGCTCACTCAACTTGAGAATATCTATTATTTGACGATTAAGGAGCTGAGAAGTATCCGCGCCGACTACGTGGTGTTGATCTTGGTAGCCTATGTTTTCACGGTCGCCGTCTATACCGTCGCCACGGGCGTCTCGACTGAACCACAGAATTTGACGGTTGGCGTTGTTGACGAGGATCAATCCAACCTTTCCCGGCAATTTCTGGACGTGTTGAACCGGCCGCCGCTGTTCAAGCGCGCCGTTCTCATCAATGCAAACGAGATCGACCCCATTATGAACGCCGGGCGGATGATTTTCGTCCTCGAAATACCGTCCCGTTTCGAACAGGACCTGGTGGCCGGAAGGAAGGTGTCCCTGCAATTGAACGTCGACGCTACAGCGATGGCCCCCGCCGGGAACGGCGCTATCTACATCCAGACAATTATCATGCAGGAAATCACCAATTTCCTGGCAGGCCTTCAAGTGCCGCTGCCCTCCAGGGCCAACATCGTAATACGCAGTAGGTTCAACCCAGGGTTTTATTCGGCCTGGTTCTCATCAGTCATGCAGGTCGTCTCAAACATCACAATGCTCGCGGTGATCCTGACCGGAGCTGCGCTCATTCGCGAGCGTGAGCGTGGCACGGTCGAGCATCTTCTGGTCATGCCCGTCGTAGCGCCAGAGATCATGTGGTCGAAGATCATTGCCAACACTCTCGTCATTCTGATTGCTGCTGAATTGTCACTCTTGTTTGTTGTCCAATGGTTCCTTGCGGTTCCTATTGCTGGGTCAACTACCCTCTTTTTCTTCGGAGCCACGGTTTACGCCGTCGCAGTTGCGACACTTGGCATCCTATTGGGGACGATGACGAACAGCATGGGGCAGTTCGGGGGTCTCGTGGCGCCTATCCTCCTCATCGATCAGCTTCTATCGGGCGGCGTCACGCCAATGGAAAGCGAGCCTGTGTGGCTTCAGTATCTGATGCGAACGATCAGCGCGACGCCGCATTTCGTGGACTTTTCTAAGGCCATCCTCTATCGCGGCGCTGATTTTCCCATAGTCTGGCCGCAGCTTGCTGCAATGGCGGCGATCGGCAGCGTTTACTTTGCGTTTTCACTCAAACGTTTCCGTATTGTGATTCTCGGAGATTGACTCAACCCAGATATTCGCGGCGGAAATGGGAGATAACGTTTTGAGACCAAGCAGCATCCGAGTGTGACATAAGGCACAAACGCCTCGCAGGAATGGGCATATTGCCCTGCGGGAAATTTCCACCCCACATGTCCGCTTTGGGTGCAGCCAAAACACGCAACTCATCGAAGTCGCATCTTTCATCGACATGACGGCAAAGCGAAGATAATCTGCACTCGAAACACGCTAGGCAGTTATCTCCCTGATTGTTTGAGGAGAATGCTATGCAGATTGCCCGTGAAACACCCCGCCCAATGCTGCACGCGCTCGCCAAGTGCTGGTGGCTCCTATTATTGCGAGGCCTCGCCGCGATTGCCTTCGGTATCCTTGCATTCCTCTGGCCTGGCCTAACCCTGGTGACGCTAGTTCTTCTTTACGGTGCTTTCGCGCTCGTTGATGGTGTGCTTTCGCTCGTTGCTGCTTTTACAGGCAGCGCCAAACCGGTCCCCACTTGGTGGCTGGTCGTGGTTGGCCTCTTGGGCATCGCTGCCGGTGCCGTGACCTTTTTGTGGCCCGGCATAACCGCAATCCTGCTGGTGCTGTTCATCGGTGCCTGGGCACTAGTGCATGGCATCTTCGAGATCATCGGCGCGATCCAGCTGCGCAAGGAAATTGACAATGAGTGGATGCTAATCCTTGGTGGCGTGCTGTCGGTACTGTTCGGCGGCATCATCCTAATTGCCCCGGGGGCCGGTGCACTTGGGCTGGTCTGGGCCATCGCGGCCTATTCGATTGTATTTGGTATTCTCTTCGTCGCACTTTCCTTGAGACTGCGTAAGCACAGCCACGGTGCCGCATCTCCTGCGGCGGCATGACAATCCCAAGAGCTGGTGTGCGTGCAATCGGCCAAGGATCGGCCCGGCGGCACTGACCGCCGACGAGATAATTGTGTCAGGCGGCCCACGTTCGCTATTGGCCCTTAGCGGACATCGCATTTGAGTGGTCGGGGCAGTGCCACTATTGTTGCAAAGGTTCGTGCACCTGATGAAGGCTGACTAAGAAGACCCTTATGCTTCTTGCGGGCAGTCTCAAGCCAAACGAAAGCCTGACTCAACTCGTTTCAGGTTTGATCGTCGTGCTGACCTTCACGCTGGCGGCGAGTGTGGCAACGGGCGGCGGTCAGCAAGGGGCCCGCTCCGCCTTGGTCGGAGCCATTGCGGCCAATGTCTCATGGGGCATCATAAACGCCGTATTGTATGTGATGGACAGGGCGTTCGACCGCAATCGCCAAATTCGTATTGGTCGTGCGATTGCTTCGACTTCTGACGAGGCCACCGCCCTGTTGGCAATTCGCAAGGAACTCGATCCCTACCTAGTATCTGTGACCCGAGCGGATGACCGCGAACAGTTATACCGCCACGTCCGTAGTGCTTTGACACACGGTCATCTACCGAGTCGTACTGATTTTTTGCGCGATGACATGATGGGTGCCGTCGCGGTGTTCTTTTTAACGCTCGCGGCCACGGTCCCCGCCATATTACCACTCTTAATTATTGATCATCCTTGGCTTGCTCTTCGCGTTTCGAACGGGCTCGTTATCGGCTCGCTGTTTTTTGTTGGATATCATTGGGCAAAATATATCGACGCCAATCCGTGGCTGGCCGGTTTCAGTCTGACAGCACTGGGGATGGCGCTGGTTGTAGTCGCGATCATCATTGGCGGATGACTCAACAAATCTCAATTTCCAAGGACTACTTCAGCGTACAGTTGAATCCAATGTCCACTTGTGGCCCTTAGCGGCTATAGCGCGCGTGCTGCGGAATTTGCTCGGTCTGCGGTTCAACGCACTATTGGATGGGGTTTACCGCCTGGGTCGAGCGGGCGGCAGAAAAGGGCCGGGAACTGCACGTCAGTCAATCGGGTCCAGTCAGCGTATTATTAACCGTCCTCTACGGACGAATTTTGTAACGTCGATTTCTTCGAAACTCTGATTGGGCTGGACCTTGGCCCCCATGCTGGCGATCTGTTCGGTAGTAAGTTCGATGCGGTATCTTGTAGGCTTCCAGATTACGTCGCCCGGCAAGTCGTCGCGGGTGCGCATTCTGGCCCCCTGATAGGAACCGGGCGGCAAGAAAACACCGGTATCAAGTTCGATGGCTTGCGCCGCTTCGAGCGTGATCTTCTTGATTTCTTTGAATGGCATCGGCAACACCCTAATCAGCTGGAGACTAGCAGGTCCGCTGTGCACATGTCCGCTCTTGGGGATAAAGCGAACATGCCGTTTTGCGTTGCATATATCTGCTTTTGACCCCTCTCGGACGAAGCACTCGCGACTGAACCGCGGCCACTGACTGCGCCGTCATCCAGTGAAATTGCTTGTGGCCTCTCGCGCGTTCTTGTGTTCCCGCCACATGGCGAACAACAGCAACGCGAGAAGCAATTTGGCCAATGTGTTCATGGTCAAACTCCTAAGTACGCCTGTATTGTAAAAGTTGGAAGAAGAAGCCCGTGAGTAGATGTTTGTCACCATGGTGGTGGTCCATGACGGAACCAATTCGATCAATTCCACCGTCGCGCTTTTTGAGCCACTTTGGGCCAGGTCCACGCATGTAGTGACGTTCAGGATGGTAACGGCTGAATAGGTTGATCATTGACGTTCTCCTATGGCGATCAAATTGCACTGAGAATCTGTCAATCGGAAATACCGAGCGGCTATCAACAACACAGCGGGCGGCTACGGGCGTGTCACATGAGTGGGGCGTCTAGATAAAATTTCACGTGAGGAGACCGCGATATGCGCGGGTTATTCCTGCTGGCTGAAAGCCAACGCCTGATGTGAGATACGTTTTTGAACAAAGAGTTAGAAGGAATAAATCTCGCACAACGGATGAAAGCAGATAGCAAAATGCTATCGGATCAATATTCATTTTGGGGGTAGAGAGTGAAACAACGGCGCACCATAAGAACGCCAGTAGCAAGAAATCCATCTTGCTTCAGACTAAAGGACCCAAACCATGAAGACCGTCACCACGATTTTCTTTGCTTCGGCCACAACCCTATTTGCGGTTGCCCCCGCCGCTTTCGCTCAGAACTTTGGCTGGGGCAATGCCTCAACTCCCGGAATCTCCGTGCTAAAGGACGACACGATCCCGTATGCGATTCCCACAATCACAACGTTAAAGAATGACCGCGTCTATACCACCAGAGAACGTGCCAGCCGCTCTAGTTTGCAGATGTTCGGTTGGGGCAATGCCTCAACTCCCGGAATCGGCGTGCTAAAGGACGACACGATCCCGTATGGGATCATCCCGTATGGAAGATAAGTCTCAGAATAAGAGAGCCGCAGCACGTGCACGCTTCGGCTCTTTCCCAAACAAAGAGGCCATCAACGCCAAGCGGGTTATCTCGATCAATCGTGATGAATTCCGACGGACGACGCCAAATCCTTCTGTCGGCGGAAAAATGGAAGCGATTTGGAAACGAGTCAACTAACGACCACGCGGCTCATGTCCGCTTTTGACCCAAAGCGGACATAAGCCGTCTCATTGCTACGTGCTAGGCTGCTTTAGGGGCGGAGGGATATGCGGAAATGACTGCGATCATCGAAGCGTTGCGCACACCGGAAGAACGGTTTGCGCAGCTGCCAGGCTATGCTTTCCGGCCGCACTATCTCGACGGTCTGAAAGGATACGAGAGCTTGCGCGTCCACACCGTGGACGAGCGGCCGGTGAAACCTGCGACCGACATGCAGACTTATCTCTGCCTGCATGGTGAGCCGACCTGGGCCTATCTCTATCGCAAGATGATCCCGGTGTTTCTGGCCGCTGGCCATCGCGTGGTAGCGCCGGACTTTTTGGGCTTTGGACGATCCGACAAGCCCGTCAAGGATGCGGTCTACACGTTTGGTTTCCACCGTGACATGTTGCTGCGGTTGATCGAGCGGCTCGATCTTCGAAACGTCACGCTCGTCGTGCAGGACTGGGGTGGACTCTTGGGTCTCACCCTGCCGATGGAAATGCCAGAGCGGTTCAAGCGTTTGTTGGTGATGAACGCCACGATTGCGGTGGGCGCAAGTCCAAGTGCCGGCTTCGACAATTGGAAAGCCTATGTGAAAGCCAATCCGGACTTCGACATCGCGCGCTTGATGCGGCGCACCACGCCGGTCTTGAGCGAAGCGGAAGCCGAAGCCTACTCTGCGCCGTTTCCTGACACGCGCTACAAGGCGGGCGTACGGCGCTTCCCCGAGCTAGTGATGGTCTCGCCCGAGATGGAGGGTGTCGACATCTCGCGGCGTGCCGCTAAATGGTGGTCGCATGAGTGGGGCGGGCAGACGTTCATGGCCGTCGGGATGAAAGACCCGGTACTGGGACCGACGGTGATGGCAGCACTGCGTCAGCAAATACGCGGGTGTCCCCCGCCGCTCGACATTCTAGACGGCGGTCACTTCGTCCAGGAGTGGGGCAAGGAGATCGCGGAAGTCGCCGTCAAGGTATTCGCTTAGGATTCGGCGACCAGCGCTTCGTTGCCAGCGACGTCGACGCCCTTCACGTTTTTTGGGAATTCCGATGGGAGTGGTCATGCGCGACTGCACTGCTATTGTCTGCTTTTGGGTAAAGTCGGCCGTGGGCTGGCGTGACCCTGCTCGATCAGGTCGACGCTCATCGCTCTAGTCACGCTTAAAAAAATTGTTCCAAACCTGGTGCAATTGGGCGATTGCCGGTTCAAGCGACAGGACAAAGAGCTGCTCACCCTCGCGACGCACGAGACCAAAACGATCAAGGGTCTTGAGCGCATTGGCAATCTTGAAATCAATATTGACCAAAAAGTTTTTCGCGAGCCACCCCTCGACACGCTCTGCAACGTCGGTCGCCGTTGGCGCTACCTCCGCCTTGCGGATGAAATGGTATGCAAGGGCCGCCTCCTTGGTCTCTTGGTCCTCGGCCGTGGCGATCAGATAGTCAAAAATGCCCGCATTATTATTGACGTTGCGAAAATAAATATTTTCGGTGAGCTCCATGTGATACTTGAGGGTTTGATGCTGATATTTCAGCCACTGGCGCACCGCAAAGCCACCGAGCGCCACAACCCCCATCAAGGCAACGAGCGCCCCTTCAATGTCGGTGTCTTTAACCGACCCAGATCCACCCAAATAAATCCCCGCCACAAGGAACAGAACGGAAATCGTGGCGTAGAGCTTGAGTAGGATGGGAATGCCGCCGGCAATCGCCGGTACGCCGAGAAAGGCCTTGTCGAAATTGCTCATAACCACGCGCGCGTTCGGAAAAAGAGCGTAGAGATCGCCGCACGCGATATTGCGGAAATATTTTAGCAGCACCGTCCCTGGGATAATCTTGCGGCGCTTCAAGATACGCAATTCACGCCGCGAGCCAATCTCCGCCTGGCTCTTCATCGCCACTACAAGCACGATGTCATCAAACACCTCAATCTCGACGTCGCGCCGTCGCAAGCCGAACCACTCGTTTACCTCAAACTGTTCGACATGGTGGCCGCGTTTGTAAAAGCGCACCTCGCGAAAATCGTCGTGCTTTGCCTTGACTTCGATCGGTAATGTGCGTTTGCGGTGGGCGTTTGTGACGTCCTCGTGCGGCAGCTCCTCAAAATTTGCATCTTTGAGAACTTTGTCCAGGGATCGGATTAGATCGTCATAGGCGCTCTCGCTCTTTGCCCGGTCGGCCGCGGCGTGGCCTGCGACCTCGGGGCTGAAATAGTAATAATCGTCGCGTAGCCGATCGAGCGTCTCGGAATATTCGTAATGACAGATTGTACGTAGCGTACGCGCAAAGCGCCAAAAGAGTTCGCGTTCTGCGGGGTCCGCTAAGTCCCCCTGCTTGATGAGGGCGCCGAAAAGATCTTCCTTGCGAACTGGAATAAATTGATCGTGTCTGTCGCTCTTAAGTAGGTGTGGGGTCCTTGCGATCGTATCCAATTGGCAGCCTCCGTCCCGCTCTGAAACATATATAGGGTATAGCTTTCTTGATAAAATCCGTTCCGCTAGGCGTTATTTTGCTAGCGTTCAGTGCGCTCTACCAGAGGCTGACCCGCATCGCCTGTGCGAACGAGACGATCGAATAGGGTGAGATGTCCGCTTTCGCCCAAAGCGGGCATGCCTAACACACCGCACATGTCTTCTTTTGACCCAAAGCGGACATTATAGGTAACGTCGTTCCCCTATTTACTCGGCGGCTATTGCCCTTTCGGGCAATTTTCTTCTCTTGCGCATCTGGGTCAAATTCCCGCTCAAAGAACAGCCACCGCTAAGGCAAAAGCCCCATGCCAAAATTTGTGAACGTCGTCACGATCGAGGTTGCCCCAGGGCGCAGAAATCAGGTTGCAACTTTGTTGGTGGCGCACAAGGCGCGCTGCCTGAAAGGTGAACCGGGCACTCTGCAATTCGAAGTCCTGTTGCCGAAAGACGACGATGCGAAAGTTCTCTCATATGAAATGTACCAGGACGACGCCGCATTCGAGGTGCATCGGAACGGACCGTCCCTCGCGCAATGGCGAGAAGAGACTGCCGGAATGGTGGTTAAACTTGATGGGAAACGGTGCGCGGTTGTCGACTAGTCGGTCCCGCTTAAGCGCGAAACAACCAGCAAGGAGACGGCAATATGGATAGGCGTACTTTTGTTGGCCTGACAGCTGCAATAGCCGCAAGTTCGCCGCTGTCTCGTGCCACTTTCGCGCAGACCGCGCCCAAAGCAAAAAATGTGGTGCTGGTGCATGGTCTTTTTGCCGATGGCTCGAGCTGGTCCGAAATAATTCCGCGGTTGCAGGCTGCGGGACTCAACGTTATCTCCGTGCAAAACCCCCTGACGACGCTCCCAGGAGCCGTCGAGGCAGCGCTGCGCGTGCTCGAACGACAGAATGGACCGACGGTTCTAGCCGGGCATTCATTTTCAGGGATGATCGTCACAGACACCGGTGTGCATCGGAATGTCTCGGCCCTTGTCTATGTGGCTGCGCGCGCGCCGGATGCCGGCGAAGATTACGCGGCGTTGGCCAAGCAGTTTCCCGCGCCGCCGGCGTCAGCCGGTGTAGTATTCGATGGCGATGAAGGACGCCTCAGCGAAGAGGCTTTCCTGCGTGATTTCGCGGGCGATTTGCCGGAGGCGAAGGCAAGAGCGCTCTTCGCAGTGCAGTGGCCTTTTCATAAGGCTCTGCTCACCGGCAAAACCACCCACGCCGCATGGCGGTCAAAGCCAAGCTGGTATGCCGTGTCTACGGAGGATCGGACCATCAATCCTGATCTCCAGCGCTTCATGGCAAAGCGAATGGGCGCCAAAACGATCGAGGTCAGGGCGAGCCACGTTTCGCTGATATCGCAACCTGAGACGATTGCTAACCTAATTCTGGAAGCGGCTGGCGGGTAATGCAGATCATGGAAGGCCATACGGCGAAACGTTTCTGGCTGCAGCCAGTATCGAGATGCGACGACGTGACTTCATCAAAGGAATTGCAGGTTCGGCGACCACCTGGCCAGTGATCTGCAGCGAGTTTCGCTTTCACGTGGCGTTGGAATAAAGCAACCATTGCTTCTTATTTGATCAATAAAGCTGCCATTTGTCACCTCGCGCCCTATACGTGGCCTAGCTTTCAGCTTGCGCTTGCCCGCGGATTGACATCCATCGGACGCTGAATTGGTTCGCGTTGGGCCTTGTTGGCAGAATCGAAGCGCCGCAAGATGCCACCGGGATGTGCGCACAATGGCCGGGAAGCTGTCTCAAAGGTCCGAATCTTTCGCTCGAGTTTTTCCCATTCTCGGATGGCTTCCTAGCTATGAGCTCGGGTGGCTTCGCGCCGACGTCATCGCTGGTCTCACGCTTTGGGGGATTCTTGTTCCTGAAGCGATTGCCTACGCCGCTATGGCAGGGGCACCGCCGGAAGCCGGCCTCTATACACTTTTGGGCTCTCTCGTCGTCTATGCCATTTTAGGAACGACTCGTCAGGTAGCCGCGGCCCCAACGTCCGGGTCCTCCATCATGATGGCCGCAGTAGTCTCGCCGTTTCTGGTATCCGACCCCAAGGAATTAGCCGAATTACTCATCTTACTTGTTCTGGTGGTAGGCATCATTTTACTGCTGTGCGGTCTCATGCGGTTGGGCTTTGTTACCGCGTTCATTTCTCATTCCGTTATGACCGGCTTCATTTTCGGCTTGGCGATCCATATCGCCGTAAACCAGACGCCGAAACTCTTTGGATTGCACAGAGGACAGGGCGAGACGATCGATCAACTTTGGCATCTCATCGGGCAATTGGGCGGCACCAATTGGGTGACCTTCACCATCGGAGTTGGTTCCCTGGCACTATTGTACGGGCTTGAAGCAAGCAGTCGCCGAATGCCCGGACCACTGATAATCATGGCCGGCGGGATTCTGGTCGTCACAATATTCCGACTTTCTGACGAATATGGCGTGCGGATTGTCGGCGCCATGCAAACCGGATTACCTGCGGTGAGCTTGCCGAAGGTAAATCTCGACGACGTGTTGGATTTGCTACCGGGGGCATTAGCAATCGTCCTGTTTGTGGTCTCCGAGACGCTCGGGGTGGCACATACTCTCGGCAGGCAATACGGATATGATATCGACCCGAACCAAGAACTCATCGCATTGGGCGCCGCTAACGTGACTTCGGCCTGCCTTGGGGGGCTGGTGAGTGGCTGCAGCATGTCTTCTACTGCGGTTAATGACCGGGCGGGCGCCAAGAGCCAGCTCTCGTCGCTGGCAGCGGCGGGCATGGTGTTGATCACTTTGGTCGCGCTGATGCCTATTTTCCACAATCTGCCGGAGGCTGTCCTCGGGGCGATCGTCATCTACGCAGTGACGCGGATGATGAAGGTCCATGAACTTAGCCGCTTCTATCAGTTTCACCTGGGTGAGTTTGCGCAAGCCATGTTGGCGTTGCTTGGCGTTATTGTCGTCGGGATATTACCCGGCTTGGCTATTGCAATAGTGCTCTCGCTGCTTCGATTCATTTGGGGCGCCAGTTATCTTTCCGTCTCTCGATTGTGTCCGGTACCGGGCAAGGAACACACCTATGATAACATCGAGCAGTCGGCGGGAAGAAGCCCCATTCAGGGTCTTGAGATTTTGCGTTTGAATGGACCGTTGTTCTTTGCCAACGCTCTCCGGTTCCGTAACGAAGTTCGGTCTCTGCTATCCCGGAGCAATCCGCTCAAAGCGATACTCATCAATCTTCACGCTAACTTCGGAATTGATCTTTCGTCCACGGATGTGTTGTTGGGATTGGTTGCGGAGGCTAAAAAAACAAATACTGAGATCCTGTTTGCTGAGCTTCAGGACCCGGTACGTCAAATGTTCCGGCGGTCTGGACTATTGGATCGCGTCGGAGCGGATCGACTGTTCTCGACCGTTGACGACGGCGTGCAAGATTATCTCACGCGACACCCGGAGGTTAGTCGCGTTGCAATTTAGGTGGGCTTACTGCGATTTTGTTAGTGAGAAGGTGCCACGCTCTCATATTCCCCGGTATCGCTTTCCCTCCATGGCCTTTCCAACTCCTCGGCGATCGTCTCGATGCGGCTTGTGATTTCCTTAAGTTTGCTCCTTTGGACCCAGTCCCGACCGTTCAACATCTGGCCAATGGTCCGAAGTTCTTGGGCAAGGGTCTGGAGGCGAAGTTTTCTGTTAGTAATATCGAGACCTACCCTGAGAACCTCACGGACATTTCCTTGATCATCTGAAATGCCCTTGTTGGACCAGAACGTCTGGACCCTTCTGCCGTCGCGCAGCATGTTTGCGTTAACGCTGAACGCATACCGGTTTGGATGGTGCACTACCCCGGCCACAAATGTCGTCAAATCGCGACCCTGAAAACCGGTAAGGGGCGTCAGCGTACCTAGCATCGGCTTGCCGAGAATCTCTTCGCTGGAGTATCCGAAGAATCGTTGACCGTATCGATTTAGAAAAGTGATTTCGCCATCAGCGTTCAGGGTCAAAATGGTGGCGTTAACGTTTTCCATCAAGAATTTGCAACGGTCTTGGTCCGTTTGTTTTCGGTCCTCAGTTGGAGTTGACGGGTCGTTGGCGAATGCTTCGATGGGTCCTGGGACAGTCTCTAAAACCAGGGCCATGAAACTAGCAAAAGTTGCACGGATTAAAGATCGTTTGATTCTCCCTCTCATTGGTTGCTCCTATTTGCAGCACCGCGGGCGATCTCCTTTCAGTCTCACGTCGCCTGATCTTAGTTCAATAACGGACGCCGCAAAATCGCCGAAATGAACCCATGGTCATCATGGCGTATGCTTAATTTGGTTTCGATTAATCGCACGTCCGCTTTTGCCCCAAAGCAGACATTAATTGTTGCACTTCACATGTCTGCTTTCGGGGGTGAGGCAGACATGACCGTTTGCGGGAGTCCGCTTTCTCGGGGCGTAAAGCGGACATTCCTTTTTGCGCCGCACATGTCTGCTTTTGCCCCAAAGCGGACATGACGACGCGTTTATGGGACCATGGTCCAACTCGATTTTGACGCACACACCTAGACAATCAACTTGGAGTTTCACGCAGGCGGCGCCCGCATAAAGCACCGTCCTCGCTCCGTTGAGCGGCGAGCGAACTCGCCGCCGTGTTTGTACTTGCAACCTTTTTCGCCAAGGAGGCATGAATGAAAAAAATTGGCATTCTATTAATCGTGGGCGTTTTATCGCTCGGTTCAAACGCATTTGCGCAAACTGGGGCTTCTATAAAAACAAAACCTACGATTGTTTTTGTGCACGGGCTGTGGGCGGACGGTTCTTCTTGGAGCAAGGTCATCAATCCGTTGGTGGATCAAGGGTACAAAGTAATTTCGGTACAGAATCCCACCACGTCCCTTGCAGACGATGTGACGGCGACCAAGAGAGCGATTGACCGCGCCGATGGCGATGTGGTTCTCGTCGGACATTCTTGGGGCGGATCTGTCATTACAGAAGCGGGCGCAGATCCGCGTGTGAAGGCCTTGGTTTATGTCGCTGCGTTCGCGCCGGATAAAGGCGAAACCGCAGGCTCGCTGGCCGAGAGCGTTCCTAAGACGATCCTTCCGAGTTTCGTTCAGGATGCAGGCGGGTTCCTAACGCTTTCGAGAGAAGGGGTTGCCAAAGGGTTTGCTGCGGATTTGACTCCAAAAGAACAGGATGTGGTGTACGCCGTTCAGCAACCCGCTTCAAAAAGTGTATTCGGCGATGTTGGCGTCAATGCCGCGTGGAGAACTAAACCATCGTGGTACGTGATCGCGTCCGAAGACCACGCCATCAATCCTGAGCTTGAAATGAAAATGGCAAAAAGAGCCAATGCGAAAACGACGACTCTAAAGAGTAGTCACGTTGCGATGCTCTCAAAACCGAAAGAAGTATTGGCTGTGATAATGGATGCCGCGAAGAGCGTCAGTAAATAATTCTCACTGGCTACCTTGCCGTGAACCACGAGAATTACTTGGGTGAGCGCGGATGCAATCGAGGGGGGGACAAAAGAGAAAGAGGATGAATGTTATGTCGGACAACGCAGTGAAGACGCAGGAAGAGATGCTCTTTTTGGACGTTCCCGTTTCAGATGAGGTGCTAGAAGTTGCTGCGGGCGCCGCGAAGGTCCACGCCTTCACCCTTGGTTCCTGCACGGGCCTGTCTGAGTGCCCTGGTTGACTGGCTTAAGTGCGTATAAAGGCGTTTTTGGAGAGACCGCCGCAAGGCGGTCTTTCTGTTTGTTGCAGTGAATGAGTTCGCTTACGGCCCATAGCAGACATCGCTGACGTCATTTAGGCTGCTAATGACCGATCGATTGCCGACTCAAGTTCTCCAAAATCCCGCGCATTGCGTCGAGTTGTGCGCCGAAGCCCGTCCAGTCGCCGGATTTCAATCGTTCGATTGCTTGATGGAAATGATCAAGTGCCTCGCGCGCCTGTTCAGCTGAAGGGGCCGCCTGTGGCGTGCGCGTTGAGGCGCTTGGGGCGGTGCCGCTCTCGAAGAGCGCCGATAATGCCTCGGCAAGCGTCTCCTTCATCACTACACGATCGCCATAGGCTGCAATCACGCGCTTGAGTTCCGGCAATTGCCCCTCCGCCGCCCGCAAATAAAGTGGCGATACATAGAGAATCGAGTTCTCGATTGGAATCACAAGCAAGTTCCCGCGGATCACCCGCGAACCCATTTGGTTCCACAACGTGAGTTGTTGGGAGATTTCGGTATTCTGATTTATCAGTGCCTCAATTTGGAACGGACCGTAGACGAGCTTATCTTTAGGAAACTCATAGACAATCAACTTGCCGTAGTCGGGTGGATCGCAGCGCGCAGCTAGCCATGCGATCATGTTGTCGCGGCGGCTCGGCACCATCGGGAGCATGAGGAAGAACTCAGCCTGCGCCTCCCCCGGCAGCCGCATGACAATGTAATAAGGGGCCATCAGGGTCGTACCGCCGTCGGCAGGCTCACGTGGGGATTGCCAAAGATCCTCGCGGTTATAAAAAACGTCAGCCGCCTCCATGTGGTAGGCTTGAAAGATCTGCGCCTGAATTCGGAAGAGGTCCTCGGGGTAGCGGATGTGCGTCTGCAAATCCGGCGGCATGGCTGCGAACGGTTTGAACAGGGCTGGGAAAATTCGCTGATACGTCCTGGCGATCGGGTCAGCGGCGTCGATGAGATAAAAGTCGACAGTCCCGTTGTAGGCATCAATGACGATCTTCACCGAATTGCGAATGTAGTTCAGACCGAGCTTTTGCACCGGCTGTGCGTAAGGAAAATAGTCGCTCGTCGTATAAGCGTCCTGTATCCAGTACAGTTTGCCTCCGCTGATCACAAGATAAGGATCGTGGTCGAGGCGAAGGAATGGGGCAATCGTGCGCACCTGTTCCTGGATGTCACGGCGGATCATGATGCGACTGTCGTCGGTGATGTAGCTCGAAAGCAGCAGGTTTATGTCACCGAAGTGCCAAGCAAAGAGGTTTTTCCGAAAGATCCCACCGATAGGAATACCGCCCGTGCCGTCATAAGCCGCGTAGATATTGTCTTTGCCCTTCGGATAGTCGAACTCGGGCGTGCTTCCTCTGACGATGACGTAACTATTGGTCTCTTCCCCGTAATAGATGCGCGGCTCGCGAATCTCGGGACCACCAGTCGAAACCGGTGGAATATCGCGAAGATAAAACACCGGTAGTCCATCCGCAGTCTTGCGGGTAACCGGGCCCATCACCACACCGTTGCCGTGAGTGAAAAGTACACGGGTGTTTACCCATGTTTGTGCGTTTGGCGGCAGCAATGAAGATTTAAGCTCGCGGGCCGAGAGCATCACGCTTTGGTACGCACCGTCGAGCCAATAGCGGTCGATGTCTACGTCATGGAATTTATAATAAGTGCGGATTTCTTGCAGTTGCATGTAGGCATCCATCAGCGGCTGCCAATCCCACAGCCGTATGTTTTCGATGGTTGCCTTGTTGGACTCGATTGTCTTGAGGGTGAGGTCCTGTTCCGCCGGGAAAGGCTTCGCCGTGATCTGATGGAGATTGTAGGCCTGCTGGGTCAGCGCGATGTTGCGTTGGATGTAAGGCCTCTCCAGTTCCAGCTCGTTCGGTTTGACGAATACGCGCTTGAATAATCCCGGAATCACGCTGGACAGCAGGAAGGAGCCGCCGAAGACGAGCACTACCGCTGCTATTGGAATTCGGTAGGTACGTGCCCTGACGTTCACCCACGTGGCGAATGTTGCAACGATTGAAAGCCCAACCAGCAGCCAGAGAACGGGCAGCCCCACATAGATGTCGGTGTAGCTCGCGCCGACCACCACCCCGTTGTCGCCATAAAGCAGCAGATAGCGGTCGAGACCGTAGGACCACGCCTTCACTGCAAATAACAGGCCGAGCAGCACAGAGCCGTGTGCGATTGCTGTCGGCGACATCGACCGGCGCTGAACTGTATATACGATGCCGCCGTGCACCCAATAAATCGCTCCAGCAAAAACCGCGCTCAAAAAGAGTGTGAGAAGCATCCAATTCTTGATGGCGATATAAGCGGGCAATGCAAACAGGTAGAAGCCGATGTCCTTGTTATAGAGTGGGTCGCTCGCACCATAGGGCGCCTGATAGAGGAACTGGAGGAGGACGCGCCAATTGTCGACCTCTCCCCAGGCAACAAGCGCGGCGAGGACACAGGCGCCAAAGACGATTACGCCAGGCCACGGCAGTTTATAGCGCGTGAATTCCAAAACCTCGGGCAAGGTCGAAACGCTCGTCGGTCTCGACTCAAACTCGGTTCGGTGCTGCGTCCACTCAGACTGGGCGAAGCGGAACGCAAGCGATCCATTCACCAAAAGAATTATGGCGGTTGTGATGAAGACGGCGATAAAAACCTCGGCTTCGGCCACGATGATCGTGCGGAAAATGCTAAAATAGCCGATTGCGGAAAACCACAGCCAATCGACCAAGAAGCCAGCGGTGGGGCTCAGCAGAGCAAAGCAGATCCAAAAGATAATGACGGCAACGAGGAGCGCGCGTAGCGCGCTTTGCCACGGCTCACGCCGTCGGGGTCCGGGAATTTGCATCGTCATAGTTTAATAATAGCAGAAGCGATCTACGCTCATTGCCCTATTAGTGGCTTCGATTCCCGATCGTCGCTGCTTGTAACTGCCGACGTGGGCGAATGAGGGAGCGTGATGTCCGCTATTGGCCCACAGCGGACATGCGCAAGTGCAGTGCACATGTCTGCTTTTGGGGGGTAGAGCGGACAGCCGCAGAACAAAACGGCATTACGCAAGGCTTTCTTGTATTTTCTTGAAAAACCCGCCTGCATAAACGGCTGCGTAAACAAAACGCCGTCCCCTAGCGGTCGGCCGCCAGCCATCCGCGTATTGATCTGTGGCGGAAATAGGCGGCCGTTCCGATCAAATGAATGGCGCAGCTCACAAGACCAAGGCGAAAAAATCCGCTTGAGTTTGTTGGGGCATCGCGCTTAACGCCGCTCGTAAAAAGCCGCGAGCGCGGCAAGAGGGGGGAACGGCCCGGGACCACCCCAGGCCCGGGCCGTTTTTATTTTCGGAAAAAAACCAACGGATGGAAAACAACACGTTTAAGCACATCGAGACGCTCGGCCAGATCGCCGAACGGGTCCGTCTCGACGTGGCGATGATTGCACACCGGCTCGAAGCGTTGCAGCGCAACCTCGAAAACGCGCCGTCGCCGTGCAATGGGCGCGCCGTCGCGAAAGTGGTCGGCGATTTCGTGATCGATCTGCGCGACGCTATCGCGCCGCTGCGATGAGAACAGAGCAACCATGTCAATGAAAAGCATCGACCGCGTCCGCCGCGAGCTCACCATGGTCATCCATCGCATGGAAACACTACAGCGCAACATCGATGCACCGCATCAGTGCTGTCGCGACGCCGCTCGCGCCCTCGGCGAGCTGGCCAATGATCTGCGAGCGGCCATTGTCGTGATCGAAAACGCGGAGCATTGACATCGAAGGCGTGGAGAGAAAATGGCTGTTCAGCACATGTCACATTTGAAAAATGCACCGCTCGGCTTGGCTCTGATCGGCGCGGTCATTGGCCTGTTTGGCCTGTTTCAAATTTTCGGTGACGACGCCGACGTGGCAGAAGCAAAGGCCGCTGTCGTCAAAAGGCTGAAAGACCCGGACAGTGCGCGCTTTTCTGATCTCGTCAAAACCGGCGGCGGTTATATTGTCTGCGGCAAGGTCAACGCCAAAAACGGCTTTGGCGGCTACACCGGGGCGAAGTCGTTCGCGTATTTTGTCCTCTCGAAACACCTGTCGACGGAAGGCGAAGTAAGCTTACTCGCCGTGTGCCGCCCATAAGCCCGACCAACGCCAGCGCCAAGATCAGTGGCCGCCGCTTTGATCCATCGCAATGCGCCCGTTGCCGGACGCGCCTAGGGTTCAGCATTGAACCGGGTCACAGGGGGCAAGTAGGGCTGTGGACCCAGACCTACGCGGCGTTTTCATCGCCTTGATCATCATTATCGTCTTCGTCTTGGCAGCAGTGATGGCCGGGCATCACGTGCGATAGCATTGCGGGCCTGCAACGCGTCGGACCGATGCGCGAGGCTGATCACTTCGTCGCCAGCCGAAACGCTCCCACAGCGACAATTGCCACCAGCACTACGGCAACCAGTATTTCCATCGAACCATCACCACCGCCTGGCGAAAAGCACAAGTAACGTTCAATAAACCGCATCGGTCCGGTGCGGACGTTCTCGGCTGCAAATACGACCGTAGCTAACACAACGCTAATGGTCGCTAAGCAAGCTGCTACGCCGTCACAATCCATGTGGGCCACCCCAAGGGCGTCGTCACACAAAAACACGCAACATTAGTTAATGCCGGGGGACCAAACGAAGCGGCGGGAACGTTGGACCTTGGTCCAACGACGCGCGTATTCTTGCTCTGATCTTTTTGTGTTGGAAACAGGACAGGAACCTGCGCCCGCGTTTCGCGCGTTACGGCTTGGCCGCGCCTGCCTGCCTCATGGATGGTAGAAGCGAAGGCCTGATCAGCGCGTGCAGGAAGTGGACCTTGGGCCAATGTCGCGGTGTGGGCGCACCGATGGGCGTAGGGCGCTACCGCAAGAAACGGGTTTATGCCGCGCCCCGTCGCGCTCGTGGTCGGTGTCGTCGCGCTGCTCGCGGATCGTCACCACGCGCAAGCCGTGATCGCGCAGAAGCCGCTTGAGCGCGTGCTGTTTTGCTGCGTTGCATGCGTCCGCTGTTGGCCCTAAGCGGACATTCCAGCACCGTCATGCCAATCTGATGATTGCAGCCAGCAAACGCAGACATTCTGCACTGCCGTCACATTATTTTTTTGTCCGCACCGAAAGCATGCCGAGTAAGAGAGACAGATCTTTCGTTTCATCGAGCGTCCAGAGCGCTTGGAGGATGTCGTCCGTCCGCTCCGCCGGCCAACGCTTGTCGACATTGCTCCGAAATTTTCGCTCGACGTCGGCGCGGTTCATTGGACGGCCGACGAACCCGGGCACGTCGTCGACCTCGCGGACGATGCGCTGTCCATTGGTGAGGATGGCGGTGATACGTATCGGCACCGTGGATGGACCGGTGCGTGCCGTGAGCGCCTGATCTTCGCTCACTGTGATCTTGCGCATAAAGGCGAGGATATGTGGATCACGAAACTTTCCAGATTCGTAGCTATCGTTATTGATTTCGCCGTCGAACATGGCCCGCGCCGTTATGTAGGGCAAGCTGTGATCCGCCGTGTCTCTGGTATCCGGCGTCCATTTCTGGAGGTCGCGCCCGGTCTGCTCGTAACCCCGGCGGGTGGTAGCTATTTCGACCGCCGCGATGCGGCCGAGATCGCCTAACTCCTTGGCGATCGCGACACCAGCCACGATCGCGGTCTGGGCATAGACTACGGCCGGATAAGGCTTCATGCCGCACTGATGGATCCTGAACGGAACGCCGCGCCGCCCGAAGGCGTCAACATCCACCTCGGTCGGTCCGGATATCAGCTGAAAGAAGCCCTTCCGTCCTTCGAAAATTGGGCTGGGGCCGGTGAGGCCGCCCCGTGCCAGCATGGCGGCGAAAACCGCGTTGCGCCCGGCTTCGGCGTCGGCGAACCCTTTCCAATCGGAATTGGTCTGCGTTCGGGTCTGTCCCATCGGGATATGGTCGTTGACGGCGAGATTGACGGCCTGCAAGAGCCGGTCGGGAGGCAGCTTCATCAGCTTGCCTGCCGCGAGCGCTACAGCTGGGAGGCTCAACACCGGAGGGTCCCAGCTCCCGATGTCGACGGCATCAATTAGCCGGCAGTTGATCTCATACGCGAGCACGACCGCAGTGATGAGTTCCGAGGCGGTTGCCCGTTCGGCCTCCGCGACCGCGAGACATGCCGCAATATGATCACTCGGATGACCAGCAAAGCGCCCGACATAGACATCATTCAAGTCATAGTAGCGGATGGCGGCGCCATTGGCGAATGTCGCAAGGTCGGGCGTGACGCGCCTGTCGGTGCCGATGACGCTCGAGGTGTCGCCCACGTGCGCTAGCGCGACATCACGGCAAATGCGCACTGGATTCTCATCAAACGCCGCGATCCCGCACCCTAGCGCATCAATGACATGCGATTTGACCCGTTCAATGGTCGCAGCATCGAGATCGTCGTAGCGTAGTCGATCGGCATAGGTGGCCAGCCTTTCGGCGAGCGGGCGGATGGTCTGCTCGGACGATGCGGCATGCGACGCCCGGACATGCGGCAGGAGGCCGCAAAAGCTGAGCGCCGTCAGGCTAGCTACGACATGCCGGCGCGGGATCCTGTCAAACATACACTGTTCCACTCGTTGGGCCACATTAAGCGGCGGCCCTATCGTTGCAACGGGATGTCCACTTTTGCCCCAAAGCGGACATTGCCTTTTGCGCCGCACATGTCTGCTTTTGACCCAAGGCGGACATCAGCGTCTCCCCAAGCAGCTCCCAACCTGAGCTGACCGGGCGCTAGAGTAAATGGCGTCCACTCTATTGCCGGTGGATCAGCGCGTGGCCCCAGAGACCTCGATGGCCAGTGGCGGCGACAAAGGCTTTTTTTTCTTCTTGTTCGGTGTAGACGGTGGCGGCAGTCCCGCTGAATTTGACGAAGCCGGCTCGGCAAACCTGAGAGCCTCTTGCGGCTCGCCGCCATTCATCTCACGAAGGCTGTCGATGTAGACCTCAGGTTTTAGCAAATTGGCTCCCGCTGGGGTCTTCAGGCCTATGTAAGCGGCAATATCATTTCCGAAAGTCACGCAGTTGTTCACGAGCGCGTTCCACAACGGCTTCTCGGCCTTCTTCTCGTGGATGTAGGCCGCAATCTTGTTGAACGCAGCAGCGTCCAACATGACGCGGTAGCGGCCGGTTACATATTTTTCTTCGAGATCGCCGTTACTCGCTCCGGTTTCGGATGGCACAAACAGAACATGCCCAACCGTCCAAGGAATGAGACTGCAATTTGCGCAGTCGTTGGCATCGCCTTTCGGATGCAGCCCGGCGATGTCACTCTCTACGATTTCACCCTGCCCATTCACCTCGCCGTAGAGCACATACATGTGGCCATAGTTTGCGGCGCGTCGCGAGCGGAATTCGACGAAGTAGGGCTTGTAAGTACGGCTCGGATTGGGAGGTGCGGACTCGGGGAAACCCGGAGCCCGGACTACCGAGTCATTTGCGGCAGCGGGGAAGGCCATCAACCCAATGGGGATGGCGATTGAGCTCAAGGCTACCAGAATATGAACGCTCCGGGCCAACCGATAAGCGCTCCGCATGTTAGTCTTTCGCTTCCATACGTATGAAACCAGCTAGCCGCTAGCTTGAATTGTATAGAATTCGGCCAAGAAGCGCTGCGTTAAAATACGAGCATCGCTCATTCTCCGGCACTGATGTTTCCCGGCAACAAGACGGGGAAAGGGCCTTCCTCGCCGCTGCTAGGCATAACGGCGCCGACGAACGAATGTCCGCTTTTTGGGGGTAAAGTGGACTTAGCCTATTGCACCGCAGATGTCCGCTTTTGACCCAAAGCAGACAATTTTGCAGTCGCTA